>OFMG01000716.1_pt1 | contig 38329 bp, 37 predicted proteins | sample 1541751 | NCBI WGS metagenome assembly OFMG01 (sample SAMN04209232, study PRJEB22552) | human gut metagenome | biome: gut; material: feces | host: Homo sapiens | place: USA: Oklahoma
AACTGGATAAATCTGGCATTTGGTGTTTCTAATGGATCGCATTCTTTTCCATTTTTATCTACGTATGCCTGTGTTTTTATAATAACTGAAACGCCATTTCCACGACTACTTTCCATTTCTTTAAAAGCTTTTTTTAAATTCTTCTTTGCGATACGTTTATTCATGGAATTCCTCCTTTTTTGCTTCCGTCTTTAATAACTGATATTATACTAAATTTTACAACTATATGCAATCTTTTACACAATTTATTAACGTAAAATCGGACTATTTTCTACTGGATAATCCTTCTCTTTCAACAGTAAAGAAGATCTATTTCTTCCCCAACTCTATCTTGTGATTTCGCTCTACTTTCGTCTATATCTTTTCTACTACTAGACAGCTTTAGAATTTTGTTCAAAAGTATGCGTAGTTATCCATACCACACAATAAAGGGAGCAGCCAGAACACTGCTCACCTCACTATTTTCAAAATTTATATATTTTGTACTTTTATACTTTCTTATTCATCTAAATTTTTGCTCTTTTCTTCTTCAGAAATTTTCACCCCTTTCCATTGCCTGTTCTACTGAACACCTCATCTTTTCCATAAGGTTTCTAATTGAACGTAAAATCAAATCCTTTCATATGAAAAATAGTGTTTCTTATTCTTAGCTTCATGAACGTTAAAGGATAATTAGTAGTTATCCGGTATCTGAATGATATTAGATAATACCTTATTATCCAATATCGAAGTACAAAGAGAATAATGTAGGAGAATATATTTTGAATGCAATAATTTTGGCTGCTGGACATAGTTCCCGTATGATTGAGGAAAAACAATATACCCATAAGCCTTTGTTACCAATTCTTGGGCTTCCCAATATTGAGAGAACAATTCTAATTTTAAATGATTTTGGAATAAATGATATTGTTATAATTGCAGGAATATATGCAGATCAATATACATTTTTACAAGAAAAATATGGTTGTACCATCGTATCTGATCCCAATTGTTCAGTATCTACGCTCTATGGGATATACAGTATTGTTAATATTATAGGTGATACTTTCATCATTGAAGGTGATGTTGTTTTGGCGGAGAATATTTTTATTAATAAACCTTATAGCTATTATTATGTAATGAAATATTTAAATCCGGAATTTGACGCTTGGAAACCTATTCTTGATAAGAATGGGCGAATAATTTCCTTTGAAATTGGTTGCTTTTCAGAACCGTGCATTTTTGGAGTATCTTTTTGGAGTAAATCTGATGCAGAAATTTTCAAAAAAATTATTGCTGATATCAGTACTCCTGAAAATTTATCTAATAGCGAAAACTTCTGGGATGACTATTTTAATGATTTTTTGGACGAAATCCAAATTCACACTTTAGAAATACCCAATTATGTTGCATCAGAAATGAACAATATAATCGAATATGATATGGCCATAACAATGTGCCAAAAGTATTATTCTAATCCAAAACAATATTTTATAAACTGGCATAATAATAAAAATGAGTATTCGTATATAATGAATACATCTCAAGCACTAAGTTATACCCAAAAACTTTTGGAAGAGTATATCTATAAGCATCCTGACGAAAACTTTAGTTTAACTAAACCATCATACTTTGAAAATAATGAATATCCTTATATCATACAAAAAGAAAAGAAAAGCATTGGGTTTATAGATATAGCTATTGAAAAAAATTTTTTTCTGCTGAGAAGAATTTATCTTGATAAATCTTATCGAAGACAACGATTAGGAACTCAAATTTTAGAAAATGTAATTACATTTTCTAAACTCACAAACAAGGAATTACGGGTAAACGTTTATGATGAAGAGGCAGAAAAATTTTATAAACGTCTTGGATTTAGAAAAAATTTTACAAATTACGTAATAAGGAGACAATGAGTATGGATATAATTCAAGAGTGTTTAGCTTATTTTAAGAATATAGATATAAATTTCGATTTGCTAATAATAGCTGACACACAAAATAAAACTACAAAGAACAATAACTATATTGTTCATACTGATGAAAGTGAGTTTTTTTCTAGAAGAGAATTTGCTGAAATTGCTTCGACATTATTTTATATTTTTGGTTATGCCAAAGTTTTTTACTCAGAATTGGATTTCATAAAATTTGTGATGGATAAGCATCCCTCATCCACAGAATGTTACATATATAATTTTAGCAGAGACGGAATTGCTGAGGGAAAAAAATCATTAATCCCTGCTTTTTGCGATTTATGCGGTCTTAAATATACTGGATCAAATGCTTTTACCATATCCTTATTGAGAAATAAATGGATTTTTACACAGGTACTTTCTAATATGGGGATATTAACACCAAAGTCTGTTCTTTATACATTTAATAATCATAATATATTAGAACCTTTTTTGGATACGACAATACTTTTAAAGAATATTCATGAATCAGCAAGTATAGGCTTGCTTACAGACAATAAAATATATTTAACAAAAGAAAATTTGAAAACAGTTGATATGACACTACAACGGATGAACACTAAACAACTACTCATACAAGAATATATTAGCGGCCTAGAATGTGAAGTTTTAGTAATACAGTTTAAGGGAAAGTATTATGCACTTGAGCCAGTGGAAATTGTTATAAATGGTAATGATTTTTTAGATTCCTTAACATCAAACCTATATAACTATTCGTTTAGAAAACTATCCGATAGATTGAGTCCAACAGTAATAGAACAAATTAAAAAGCAAGCAGTTAAAGCTGCACAAATTTTAAGCATTAAAGACTATGCGAGATTTGATTTCCGTATAGAAAAAGACCAGCCATATCTTATCGATATAGCTGGAACACCATATACTATAAAACATAGCTCGGTAGCGTTTCTGTTTGAGAATATAATGCATTTAGATTATAAAGATATTTATAAGACAATAATGGCGTGTTCTTTTTCAAATTATGATATACTTCAATCATAAGATGTATATTGCAAATCAGATAGCATAAGCCCCCGGCAGAAAAAAGAAGCCAATTCGCTAGATCGTCGTTTCAAAGGTACTAGATTATTACAAAAATCATATCCATCTAATATTTGACGATTCAAAATAATCTCTTTTAAAGCAAGAAGTTTCTTATCCCAAAAAACTTCTTGCTTTTGAAATAATGATGGAACAAAATCACCTAATAAATCAGTAATTTCTGTTGCACTCTCCCATTTTTCATCTAATATATATCTATATACTTCGAACCAAGCAAAATAATAACGATAAAAGTCATCCACATCATCATCCTCAATATTTGACACATCATCGCAATCCATTAGATGCTCCAAATATTTTTTGAATTTGAGATATTCTGAAATATTACCGTAATAAAGACTTAGCGAACATATATTAGTGAGAATAACAAATTCTGTTGCACATGAGATACGTTGTAATTGTTTCCTTAATTTTTTGACGGTTTTCTTTGCATATCTAAAGCAATATTTTTTTGTATGGGATTGTTCATACCTAAGAAAATCTGCTATTATCATGTTATTTAGTATTTTCTGTGGGTATGGTATTGATATTTCATTTTCTATAGAAACTTGCATAGCTTTTCTGCATGCCTGTATAGCTTCATTATATTTTTGTATAACTATGTCTGTTCCTGCTTCACAGATTAATGTGATACAATATTCATCCCAGATCTGATTGTCATAAAAATACTTTTTTGCTTTGTCATAATAAATATTACATTGCGTCTGGTTTACAAACAGAAACGCTTTCCGATTAAATACATTCTCCATATATTTAGCAATGCTTTTACTAGATTGAGAAGTTTGTATATTCCTGCTAAGTGAAAGGCTAAGATCATAGATCCGTTTAAATAACTCTGTGTTGTTCAAAACATCTAAGATATAGGGTGCAATATCATAGATAATCCTAAGTTTCAAAACAGTTTCATCAACGATAGGCATCTCTATAGGATATTGTAATAGGACTAAATATATAGGTTCTTCAGCATACTGAACGAGCTGACTTAATATTTGTTTCAATTGTAAATACCAAGGTTTATAATTCCTATACATAAAATGGAAATAAGCTCTTGCCAGTTCTGCCTTTAAGGGAATCTCGAAATAATCTTTTTGTAAATTATGGTACATCCCATTAAGTTTATCATAATCCGATCCCCCTTCACGTAGGGTATTGTAAAATGATTTTATTGCTTCAAAATCATCATAGTAATAGGAATCTTTTTCTTTTCCAATCAACCTTTCAATTTTTTTAATTTGTTCCAAATTATTAAAACTAAGTGCTTCTGAATAGGAAAGTATAAGAAGGGCAAAAATGTCATCTTTCAAATATCCATTGTATGCCCATAAATAGTATGCTCTTAAAAAATATTGATCTTGTTCCTTGTTACTATAATAATTGTAATAATCTAAATATCTTTCTTTATTCTTATCATTTAGTTCTTTCTTCAGAATTTTTTGTATTTCATCACAAGCGAAAGAATAAAAGTTCAACGAGTTTTTTTTCAGCAACGCTTGCTTTTGAGCTAGATATAGACTCTCTCGAACAGTGTTTGTTTCTTTATGTGTTATGCTTGCAATTTCTTGACTACCAAAGTTTTTTAGGCTAATTGAGGAAGACAAAATGATGTCTTCCATATCATATTCATTTACATTTCTAGTTAGACCTTTCTTTTTAAGTTCACCCAATCTGTATGTAACCACTGAATCTAAGGCTCTAAAAAAATCAACATTTTGCTCTACTAAATCTATATACAGAAAATCGACTAATTTTAAATTAGACGCACAAATTTTTTTGATTTGTTTAATCTTTTCCTCTATGTCCTTTTTCTTTACAATTATTTTATGTTTTTCAGTTAGATATTGTAAAATATCATTTTCATCATAGTCTTCCAATACATTTTTTTCGATTGTAGAACAAGATAGAAAATCCTTTATGCATGAATCATCAACATCACTTATGAGAAAATATAGATGATGTCTAAAGGTACTTTCAAGAGTGGTTATATTCTTCATTAGTATTTCAATCAGATATTTTACTTTATTATCTAATTTAGAGTAATCGGGTAGGCAAATTAATAAATCAGAAGAAAATCTTTTTTTAAGAAGATTAGATATTTGATTAAATTGGCTATCATTTTTTTTAGTTGATACCGATGCCGCTATATCAACTCCAATCCCCCAGCGTATTGGTAATGAAATAGTAGTTTCAATATTATCTACGGAACTCTTAGAAGAATTTTCGTATAAAGATAATTTGTCTCCTTCAGCAATATATACTTGCAATTTGTTATTTTGTCTATTTTTGCTATGTATTCTATTGATAACTTCAAATACTACATGTGATTTTCCTGATCCATGATTACCTAAAATAATGGTAGCCTCTGAGGCTGATGCAGTAATATATTCTTGAGTCAATTTCTCTATTAACTTATTTCTACCTTCTAAATTTTTATACTTATTTTCTTTCATATCTTTATTACAAATAGACCTTCAATAAAATAATATAGGATAATAAGGTATTATCTAATATCATTTCGATACCGGATAACTCCTAATTATCATTTTAATTATAACAAATACTTACTTTTTTTTCCATATTTTTCTTCATAATCTCCAGATTAGCTTTTTAAATAATACAGATAAATCCCTATTTTACCTGTACAATAAATATAACCATTACCCAATCTGCTTTTTGTGCACACAAAAAAGACCACCTTAAATCAAGCTGATCGTAATCTATAGCTGTAATGAATTAAAAGAAATATTTTTATGCTACTCTAAGTATATTCATGTATTTTCTGGGATGCATCTCTCTTAAAATCTCAGCCTGCTTTTTTGCTGCAATATGAATATATATCTGAGTAGTTTTTATTGAACTATGTCCTAGAATTTGTTGTACACAACTAACATCAACGCCTTCTTCTATGAGATATGTAGCAAATGAATGACGGAACATATGGGGAGTTATGTTTCTTTCAATACCTGCTAATTTTGTATACTTTTTGAGCATTAACCTAATGGAATACTCCGTATATCTATTCCCCCGGCTGTTTACAAAGAAAAATCCACTTTTCTTAATTGCTTCTGAATTATGTTTGTAATATTTTTTTAGAATATTCAAAATCTCAGCGGAAGCAATCTGAATATATCTTTCCTTACCGCCTTTTCCCATGATCTTGATTAGACCTGTATTCAAATTTATACAGTCTATTTTTATATTTGATACTTCATACACTCTGGCTCCTGTGGCAAACAAAGTTTCTATTACAGATATATCTCTCAGCCAGTATTTGTACATCTTTTCATTACTATTTCTATGCTCATGCGAATACATATAGTTCAAGAGAGATTCAATTTCTTCACGCGGGATTATTTTAGGTAAAATTGTCGTTTCCTTGAATTTTACTTTGATTTTTCTAAACGGATTATCATCGATAATTTCGCACTCTTCCAAGTAATTATAATATGCTTTGATGGATGCAATTTTACGTTTTATTGTTTTCTGCTTGTATTTTTTATGTAATTCCACTATATAGCCTTCTATTTTGCTTTTTTCTGGGACATCTTCCTGTGCAAACTCAAAAAACTGTCTTAAATCAATTCTGTATGCCTTCAGCGTATTCCAATCCAATTCTTTCCTATATTCGCAATATTCAAGATACTTCTTTACTTGATCTTTATAATTCATTCTACTGTCCTCCATGCTTTTTTCGGTAGTGTAGCATATTTCTTCACAAGATACATTCGATATTCCCTATGTTTCTCATTGGAACTAAGGAATTTTCTCTTCATTTCAGTGCACAAAAAACGCATGCGTAGAACCTATTCTGCATCTCCTTCATGCTTTACTTTTTATTGAAATAGCACAACGTATCTTTATGACATCTAAAAAGCAACTCACCATTTTGCAAGCAAAACACTTATGGTATGTAAGATACTGTGATATCTCCTATTATTTGTATCATATTATTTGTATCATATTTTTTGTAACTGTTATATATATAAAAGACGGGCAGAAAGCTGATTTTACTCAAGCTTTCTGCCCACACTCATCATAAAAAAACCTATATTAATTCATCTGAATATTTCGTTTTTTCTTCTTCAGGAATCTTCAGGCTTTCCATTGCCTGTTCTACTGACCACCCCATTGTTTCCATAAGGTTTCTAATTGAAAGAAGAATTCCCTTCTCAATTCCTTTTTCAATTCCCTTCTGAATTCCTTTTTTAATACCCTTCTGAATTCCTTTTTCTTCAACGCCTTTACTCAGATTACACATAATAGGCACCTCTTTCTAATGTCTTTGCGTTTCAGACAAACCATGCGATAAGGTGAACAACAATAATACTGCTCACCTCTATTTTCAAAATTTATATATTTTGTACTTTTACATTTTTTTCAATTCATCTAAATACTTGCTCTTTTCTTCTTCAGGAATTTTCAGGCCTTCCATTGCCTGTTCTACCGACCACCCCATTGTTTCCATAAGGTTTCTAATTGAAAGAAGAATTCCTTTCTCAATTCCTTGTTCAATTCCTTGTTCAATTCCTTGTTCAATTCCCTTCTGAATTCCTTTTTCAATACCCTTCTGAATTCCTTTTTCTTCAACGCCTTTACTCAGATTACACATAGTAGACACCTCTCTTTCTAATGTCTTTGTCATTTCAATTGAAAAATCATTCTGTAATATCTCTTTCTTTTCCTTTACTTCACGATCCGAAGAAAGCAAAACTTCCAGTAACTTTAAGATACCTGAAGCATTTTCATCATCAGAGTCCCCTAAACATATCATAATTGCCGTTAGTAAATCATAATTTTCTTTTCTTTCCGAACAACTACCAATTAACTGTTCTTCTGTAATAGAATATCTGTTTATACTATTTTCCCGATATTTCGGTGGATTCATACAAATCCAAATGCTGTAGACTTTCTTTATCTTCTCATAATGTGCATCTGAAAATTCAACACCATACTGCGAAGATATCAATCTGCTGCAATAATAAATTCCTCTGCTTATAATCGGGTAGCCTGGATAAAAATCATTTTGCGCTTCAATATTTATGATCAATCGAATTTTTTCTTTCGATACCGGAGCCTTCGCACAAAAGCGAATATCGTATGTAACCACCCCTTCATAAATAGAAGCATCTTCGGTTGCTCCATTTTGTATTTGTTCTTCTGATACCTGTTCATCTATATTTACGGGTACGTCTGCAACATCTGCCTCTCCTTCTATATAGTTCTCTACAATTTCCTGAATCTCACAATCTCTATATTCCTCTATACAACTTTTCATAATCCATGCCAAGATCACCTTATTTGCCAGAAGGCGTTTGCATGCTGCATCATAGGAGGCTTTCTCTCCTGCAGAACTAATATTCTTTGCCAGTATATTTTCAACTTTCAACCTATATTCACCTGCCTATTCCTCTTTTTCTTATTTTATCACACACGAAAAAAAGATGCCACTTATTTTTCTCACCAGATCATCCTCCTTCCGTATGATAAGGAAGAATTGTTTATGTTCTTTTCGCATTAAAACTCTTTCTGCTTTTATAAGCAGTTTACCACTATTTTCTTATGCCGCTTCATTCTTATCCGAAACCTCCGTAAATGCTTTTTTTAACCGATAAGATAACAACGTATTTCTTTTTTTGGATCTTCCCGCCCGTATTGCCTGGGAAAATGCCTGTTTGCTTCCCACAAGAATGACTTTTCTTTTTGCCCTTGTAATTGCGGTGTAATATAGATTTCGCTTTAAGGTATGCCGCCGAAAACATGACAAAATCGGAATGATGACTACCGGATACTCGGAGCCTTGTCCCTTATGTGCAGTAATTGCATACGCATGAACAAGGTTCCAAGATTCTCCTTCCTGATATCGCATAACCCGCTCTTCTCCAAAATCTACTTCCATATATTTCTTACCGCTCATCTTTCCTATTTTTCGTACAATCCCGATATCTCCGTTGGAAATTTCATCTTCATTTTTCGTCTGCATCACTTTATCCTGTATACGAAAAATTTTGTTTCCATTTTTGATTTCCTGTTGTCCTCTCTGGTAAGGATTGATTCTGTCTTTGATTTTTAGATTCAAAGCATTTGCGCTTACCTTCGTATCCTCCCTTAAAGGTGTTAATACCTGCACTGCATTTACATTTTTCCCTTGCAACTTCCACTCCACATCAAAAAGTTTCATAATCTTTTTCGCGGCTTCTTCATCATCATGTGCCGCTATAAAAGAAAAACTGTCATCATATACCAGATTTTGTTTGCCACAGTTGATTTTTATCGCATTCTCCAAAATAGTAGGGTTTTCCTGCCGGAAACATTGATCTAAAACAGTAACTGGAATGACTCTGGAGTCAATGAGTTCTTTAAATACATTTCCAGGCCCTACTGATTCCAGCTGGTCTTTGTCTCCCACAAAAACAATCCGACTTCCGGTCTTTATTTTCATCATCAGACTTGTAAACAGATGCATATCTACCATGCTGCACTCATCAATAATGATCAAATCATCGCAAAGCATTTCTCCAGCATTCCATGCTCCTTCACCTTCTGCTCCTGTAAGTCCGATACTTTTATGTATCGTCAGTGCCGGATACCCCGTTGCTTCATACATTCTCTGTCGTGCTCTTCCGGTAGGTGCTGCCAATAAAATCATACTATCCATATTCAATTTTTCCTGGATCATAACAATAAAACGCAGCAGGGTTGTTTTCCCACTTCCAGGTCCTCCTGTTATAATGGAAATTGAATTTTGAAAAACCATTTCAATCCCTTTTCTTTGCTTTTCCGCTAATTTTATGTGTTCTTTGGCTTCCAAATTGGAAATCCATTTCTCTACATCATACCTTTTTATCGGATACTTGCTTAGCGTGGCAAGTTGTATAACAGCCTTTTGTTCTGACTCATAATTTTTCTTAGAATAAATCTTTGTATAACTACAGATTAGTTCTTTATCATCTTTGATCAGAGAATTGCCAGCATCACGAATTTTCCGTTCTGTTACACTGCCCTTTTTATCTCCACGCACCAACAACGGCTTGGCTCTTGTTAAAATGTCAGACACCTCTAAATAGAGATGCCCTTCCCCTTCTGCTTCTTTTAAAACATATAATATCGCTGCTTTTATCCGTAAAGGATTATCTGCCTGAAAATGTTTTACTTTCCTTGCTATCGGATCCACTGTTTTAAATCCAAACCCTTCTATCTCACACAACCGGAATGGATCCTTTTTAATAATGCTGACTGCCTTGTGTCCAAAATGTTCCTGGATTTTTTCTATCTTCTTTGGTGTTACTCCCGCAGAAGACAGAAAAATTGAAAGCTGACGGATATTTTCACTTTGATAATAGCCATCTAAAATCTGCTCCAGTTTTTTTTGTGTAATTCCAGGAATTTCAAGCAATCGTTCCGGGCATTCTTCAAAAACATAGAAGGTATTTTTCCCAAATCGTTCTACAACCCTTTCTGCGATAACAGGCCCAATTCCTTTCACCAATCCTGAAGAAAGGTACGCTTTTACCCCCTCTTCTGTTGTCGGCATTTGAATTTGGAAAGATGCCACATGATACTGTTTTCCATATTTCTCTGATTCTTTCCACTGTCCTTTTAAAGAGATACCAATCCCTTCGTTTCTGGGCAATTCACAGCCAACTGCCACAAACTGCCTTTTTCCAATTCCATTCTTCCCTTCAGGAATGTTCTCCTCTGTTTCATATACTGCCACAGTATATCCGTTTTCCTGATTATAATAAATGGAAGAAGCATATCTGCACTCTAACAAGTCACTACCTCCTTGTAATCCACATATAACGACCAGAAATTTTTACAGAGTAACCGCCTTCTTTTTCCAACTCCTTTTTGATGAGTATTCTTTTATCTGCCGGAAAATCCCGAATTGCAGCAACTCTGCGAAATCCTTTCTCTGTTCGGATAGTACATAATCCGTCTTTCCCAATAGAAAAAGAATAGATACCTTCTGCCGCCAGTTTCTTCGAAATACGAAGAAATTTTTCTCTTCCTTCTCCAAGATACCATTTTTTTGCTGCTATGTCTGCTTCATTCCACTGTTCTTGGGGAACATCAAGAATTGTTTCTGTCTTCTTTTCAGTTTCTATCGCCTTTTCTATTTGCTGTTTTGCTTTCTGATAAATGGGTGCTTCCTTCTTTTTTGGCACCTCTTCCGTCACTGTTGCTTTCGGTTTATCTCTTTCCTTATGCTCCGCTAAGGTTTCTCCCTTCACTTCTTGGGGCTTCTTTTTCAAATGACAGACCAACAGATACACCAACAAAACCGGCACTGTAAGGGATAATGTATTAACTAGAATTGCAAGAAAAAAGGGCCATAAGAACGGAGCTAACAAAAATCCTGCAATGCCCGACACAATGCAAAAGTTTTGATACTTTTTCACAAAATATTTCCACTTACCGCTCATAACAGTACCATTTCCTTTCTCTTCGAGTATTTTTAGTCAAATCCATAATTGTTATATTCTGATTCTTGTACACGCTCAAATTCTTCGTCCACCAGGTTTCTTTTTTTATTTTCATTCCTTCTTCTTTCAGGCACACTTTTTCTCGACTGCCGATTTCTCCTTTCCGGCTGTTCTCTTTTCCTTTGCTCTGACTTTTTCCTGGAACTAGGTTTCTTTATCCTGCTATTTCTTCTACGGGGATCAGAGTTTCCTTTTTTCTGACTGCTTTTCCTTATACTTCGATGATATCCATCTTCTTCCTCATCTTCGTCGTCATCATCTTCTTCGTCATCCTCTTCTAGATATTCCTCCTCATAGTCGTCATCTTCGTCGTCCTCATAATCATCCTCATCATAAAATTCGTCATCGTAATCCTCTTCTTCCTCATCTTCGTAATCGTTCTCATCTTCGTCTTTTCGCTTGCGGAGTAATTCGATTTTATCAAGATTTATCTTATCTCTATACATCGTCATTCCATCCTCATTTTCATAATTATCATTTAAAAGGATTCCCTCTATTCCAACGCAATCTCCTTTTTCGATATACTCTTCTATAAATTCTGCACTCTTATCAAATGCAGAGCAGGAAAAATAATCATATTTTGTTCCGTCTTTCGTTTTAAAAGGACGCCTTACAGACAATCGGAAACTTGCAACTAATCCGTATTTCGATGCCCTTTTGTTTCTGCGCCTCTTCCTTTTAAATTCATTTACTTCCGGATCTTTTACAACGTATCCGGTCATTATTACTTTATTCATGCTCTTTCTCTCCTTTTTAAAGTAGGCAGGAAATTATTTTCCTGCCTGATAGGTATAAAAAAAGACACTTAGAATTTCCATTCAAAATGCCTTATTCTATATACGCATTGTTTCTAAATCATACTGAAAATCAGATCCAATACATCTTACAATCTTTTTTAAAATCTCATAAAAATTCAGGCTGTCTTCCTGTATCGGTCTTATACCTTTTACATAATTTGGCCAAAAACAATATTCGTAAAATCGTTTCACCTGCATAGAAGGTGAAATAAAAATCCCCTGAAATTCATTTTTCATTTTCTTTGTAGTTCCTTCTTCGGAAAATAATTTTAGATGTAGTGCCTCACTTTTGCCTTTCTTGTCCATCTGAAGCCAGACTGTATGATCGGCAAGACGAATACTGCTGTGCAGCATATAGATGTCTTCTCCGTTCCGGCACCAGATAATTTCTCCGCAAAGTCCGTTTTCAAACTGCGACGTAATACACACTCCATTTTCCGGAATATCCGAAAAGCAAATCTCATCATCAACCACCGGAATTGCCCTTTTTACACCCTTGGAAACGCCCACATCTTTTCGACATTCTTCAAACATCTGCTTTGTACTTTCATAATTTTTGTTCTGTTCATACTCATAGTTTTTCATCCTGCTTCCTCCTGTTCTTTAATTATTTCTTTTCAGTGATGTTTTGTGTATTTCTTCATATTTTGCTTCATATCTGCGATACCCTTCCAGATCATAATACTTTAATCGTTCCGGATAGAAACGAACTTTCTCATAAGTACAATATCCATTTCTGCTGATTTCTCCTGTCACTTCTCCTAATCCGCTTTCTGAAATCCAGGACAAAATTTTTCTTCCATGATGGTTCGTATCTACATAGGTACAGTCCTTTTCGCACACCTCATGCAAATCAACGGTCAGGGTTGCCCATGGTGAAGGATATCGGTATTTCCAGTTCACCATTTCAATTTCTAAATTTCCGGTGTAGGAATATCCTTTTACTATTAGCTGTATCGGAAATTTTTCTCCAAAAGCTTCATAGAAGACCGTTTTGGGTTCTTCCTGTTTTCTGAAGTTGTCATAATCTTCATCACTATAACCTGACCAGAAAAAATAGTTCCAGTCTGGCATTGGCGGACAATATCCTTCTAACTGTTCTGCACCTATTTGTTTTAATGGTATCAGATTTTTTTTACCTTCCTTCACAGCCAGAAGCAATGGTTTTAACTTCTCTTCCAGGTACATTCGATCTGGGCAAATATCAATCCACTTCCCTTTTATTGTTGTAAGAAAGCGTTTCCCATCCAATGTTCTGATTTCTGAACGTTCTGCAGATAGACTATTCTTTAAGAAGCTGATTATATTATTTTCTGTTGCCCGAAAAATAATTGCATCTTTTCCACACATCTCACTGTGAATTCCTTTTAAGTACTCTTGGTTCATGATTTTCCTCCTATTTTTCTTTCTTTTGTGGCTTAACTCTATCCTCCTTTTTCGTTGATTGAAATAAAAAAAGGCACCTAGAATATTTTTCATTCTAAATGCCTAATAATTCTTTATTTCTTATTGAAACAGCCACCTGTTTCCAAAATCTGTTTCCGATTCTTTATCGGAAAAAATTTTTGTACTCATCTTTGATTTTTATGAGTATAAATCTTAATTCATTTTCACTCTAACATAAGATATTGTATGTGTCAATATCTAAGTAATTTAACAATTTACTACGTTATGTTTATTACTCTGATACAACTTTTGAAAAGATTTCCCAACGTCCTTTTACATTTTCACCTTTGTCCGTACTTCTTCCACAATATTCCAGATATTTTGTCTGATTATCATAATTTTCAAAAAAGTCTTTCAGCCATAACAGATAACTGTTTTCTTTTTCTTCATCTCCGTACACTACATCCATTGCTGCAACTACCATTGGAATGGATAACTTTTTCATCTTATCCATTTTATCCACAATCTTTTCATCTAACTTGTCAAGAACCTCCAAGGCATGTCCAATCAAACGGATACTTTCCTCAGAATCACTATTCAATATTTCAACATACTTTTCAATATTCTTTTGATCAAAAGCAGTATATTCGTATCCAGAAATAAGCATTAGTATTTGGCAGGCTACTTTACGCATATTATCTGATCTGATATCACCTTTTGTAATTCCAGTCTTTGCCCAAAATGGATGCTCCATAATTTTATAAAGTTCTGTACTGATGTCAAGATTTAAAAGACCTGTCAGCATCTGTGCTCCGTTCAATCGCTTTCCACTATTCAAACGCACAAACATATCCCTTACTTCTTTTTCTGTGCAGTCCCACATTTCAAAAATCAAGACTTCTGCATTCAATAGTTTGTCTTGTACAATCTCATCTAATTGAGAAAACCTTTTACCTGCAATTTCATAAGTTTCCCCATCAATCATAACCGGATCAAGTTTCTTAGAAAGTGGAAATTTGTCCCCTTTATATTTCTGTAGGGTAGTAATCCTCTGCTTTCCTTCTATCACATAGTTTTTATTGTCTTTTTTCCAAATATAAACTAAATTGATAGAATATCCTCTTAGCAGCGAATCCACTTCCAACGATTCCATATACCGGGTCCACTGTCCCTCCTTTCTCTGAAAAGGATGAGAAAAATCAAGTTTTCCTTTTCCGGACTCCCGCAACAATGATGATACAATTTTAGTCTTACATGTAGATTCCATTTTCCAACACCACTCCTTAACTTTTTTATCATTCTATCACGATATACCGTACATTGCAAACTTCCCAAACCTATTTCAGTGATTATTTTCTGTAAAAATCACCGTATTTATCTATTTTCTATCCATGTGTAGTTTCTTCAACAATCGCCTTCTTCTGTTCAAAATGTAAATAATGGGAACCTTCTAGTAAAATCACTTTTCCATTTTCTTTATTTTCTATAATATCCCTATGTAGCTGTTCCCACTGTGGTATAGTCTTACAATTCTCTTTTGAAACTAATTGCAATATCGGTATTTCTTTGGGAACCTTCATATTTTCCATTATCTCCATATTCTTATCAAGATTTTTCATCTCTCCCATAACTGTTGAATTGTAACCTTTATCCAATGTTAGCATACGAAAGACTTCCCATTCCTTCTCTGAATATGGGGACTGCTGACCTGCATCCACAACTTTCTTTGGATTGTTTATAGAAAGTAGCCTTGTAACTCCTGTTATATTGACCATCTTCTGAGTGTATGCAGATATTTGATTGAGTAATTGCACACTGACTGGGAAAGGATTATTTTCTTTACTTGTCATCTTCGGAACGGATGGATTAATTCCTATAATACCTTTAATTTCATCTGGATATATCCTTGAGTTTCCGTAAACTGTAATTCAAAGATGAATATATCTGCCCAAAGTACCAATCTGCCGATTTTTTGAAAAATTCAGAATGGCAGTTCCGTGATTAGAGGCACTTTAATAAGCCCCGCCGGAACCGGACTTTGGGAGACCTATTCTTTTATCTATTCAAACAGCCAGCTTAAGGCAGAGTTGACGGTATGCAGGAAGCTTTGTCCTGAACCATAGCCTGATGCCTTCTTTTACATAGGACAGTATGCCGGAGATGCCTTTTGCCAGCCGGTAATAGCAGAACGTTATCTTTTCTTTTACAGGATTTGCCTTTCGCAGAATGGTAACTTTAAGTGCATTCGTTTCTGGCTTCAGTGAAATATGATTGAGAAACGTCATGCATAAAGTGATGTGAAAATTTAAAGCATTGATTGCTTTCAGCTTCCGTACCCGGAAATTTTCAAACTGGAACTTCTGCTTTTTCAGCGGAAATATTCTTCAATCCGCCATCTGGAAAAATAAAACTTTGCAATCTTTATGACATCATCTTTTGACTTGATCTCTTTGTTGGTGGCAAGCATCATAGGATGTTCTGTGATTCCATAAACGAGCACAAGATAGATCTCATTTCTTGATGCGGTAATCTGTACTTTTACATAGGAAAAATAAGCATTGTGCATTTTTCCTTTATAAAGCGGATCACATAATCCTGCCCCATAGAATCCAGTTTTAGAAACATCTTGTTGTCATTGTACCCACGATCCATGATAAAGGTTGCTTTTTCAAAAAGGTCTGCCGCACGTTCCATAGCAGAGAAAGTAGCAGTATTAATGGAAGTAAAATCCTTTTCTTTGAAAGAATGGATTTCTGAAAAAAATACTGACAGGAAATTGATTGTCTGTGAGTACTGTAGTTTCCGTCACGTGATAGCCTTTTTTATATACAATTTTTGTGGAAGAGCTTTCAGAACCATCCCGTACCCAGCCCAGGGATTCAAAATGATAACCATCCGGTTTGACAACATCACTGTCATCGATATGAATAACGGGATGTTGTGGGCAGCACTTAGGAATCTGTTTGAGATAAGTTGTAAGAGCAGCTTGTGGAATGCACTTTGCTAAATGCTTGGAAAGGTGGTAAACAATGTTAATTTTTTTAGAAGACCCGTGTAACTGGTCAACAATAGCGGTAAGCAAACAGCTTTTGGAAGCAAGCATACCGTAGTTCATATCAGAAATAAATTTTCTTTCCGGCTTTGGAAGAGATTTAGAAATTTTATTGGAAAAATTTCTCTTTTCATTTGGTAAGTATTTGATGTAAAATTAGTCATAGGGAATCCGCCTTCTTTTTGTTTAGTAGATTTTTGGTTGACACTTAAATTTTACATCAAAAAGGAAGAAGATTCCTTATATTTTGGGCATTTTTTGAAAGTTGTTTATAACAAGGGACCCTAAATAAGATTGTTGAGGATAAAACTGCGGAAACTCACCGACGTATAGTTGTCCTTTCTGATTATATTCGACCGTTACCTGAGTTTTTCCATTGGGTCTTAAATATTTCAGTGTTCCATCCTTTCTTACTTTAGTTAGCTGATGGGCCAATTTATGTGCCATCGCAATAGCATACGGCATATATTCCTCTGTTTCATTAGAAGCATGGCCAAACATCATCCCCTAATCACCTGCTCCGATAGCATCAATATCTTCCTCATACATTTTTTTCTTTTGCTTCCAGTGCCTTATCAACACCTAGTGCAATATCTGCAGATTGTTCATCAATGGCTGTAATCACACCGCAGGTGTCTGCATCAAAGCCATATTTCCCTCTTGTATATCCAATTTCTCTTATAGTATCACGAACAATTTTCTGAATATCTACATAAGCATTTGTTGTGATTTCTCCCATAACAAGAACCATGCCGGTAGTAGTAACAGTTTCACAGGCAACACGGCTCATCGGGTCTTGAGCCATAAAGAGCATCTAAAATAGCATCTGATATTGCATCACACATTTTATCCGGATGTCCTTCAGTTACTGATTCTGATGTAAAATATCTTTTCCCCACGCTTTTTACTCCTTTGCATTTCTATTTTTCCCTTATAACGTTTTCTAAACTATATGTCTCTCATATTTTGAAAATATGCTAATCACACATTTCCAATTAACCCATAAGCAATTTTATTGTTAAATTATTCTACATATAATCTCTTCATTTAATTATTTCAGAAATTCGGTCTCCACAATAGTCCACTTTTTCTGTTAAAAAAGACTAGATTAGTTTTATAACCATCATTTCTCTCATAAAATATTTGTAAGATTATATTACCATTTCTTTATAATAAATCATACAAAATACTTATCATTTTCACAAATAAGACAGGATTTATCGCATAGAATAGTGAAGTCTTTTAAATACCAAGATAAATTATATCCACTTATTAGCTAATTTTTCCTCTGAATTTCAAATTCTGCTACTCATTTAAAACGGAATACATATTTTTTGCTAAATTTGTTTTTTCTATAAGATGTTTAAACTCTATTGGTAATAGAGACTGCTCTCCATCACTTAATGCATTATCTGGAGAATCATGTACCTCGATCATTAATCCATCACATCCAGCCATTATTGCACTTAAGCACATTGGTTCAATCAGTTCTTTTCTTCCCGTTCCATGTGATGGGTCAACTATAACTGGTAAAAAAGAAATACTTTTTATAGCTGCTATAATACTTAAATCTAAAGTATTTCTTGTATATTTTTCAAAAGTTTTAATTCCTCTCTCACATAAGATTACTTTACTATTTCCTTCATTTAATATATATTCTGCACTTCCCAACCACTCATCCAAAGATGTTGCTAATCCATTTTTTAATATTATTGGAAAATCAATTTTCCCCAGTTCCTTTAAAAGTGGGTAACACTGCGCATTTCTAGCACCTACTTGAATAATATCTACATACTCTATAACTGTCTCAATATCCCTTACATCAAGTACTTCTGTTATAACTGGCAATCCAGTAATTTTGCCGGCTTCATGTAAATAAGCCAATCCTTCCTTTCCTAATCCTTGAAATGAGTAAGGCGATGTACGGGGTTTAAATACCCCCCCTCTAAGTATATTTCCTCCTCCAGCCTTAACAGCTTTTGCAATACGTAGAATTTGGATACTTGACTCAACACTACAAGGGCCACCAATTTTTAAAAAATCTTTTCCTACAATTACGTTTTTTATGCTATATGGCGAAAGTACCATTTCCTTGTCTAATGCTATTTTTAAATTTTGCATTAAATTTTCCTCCTTAGAAAATTGTGGCTATATTTATACTTAACATATAACCACAAATATAGGGCTTAACAAGTTTTATTAAAGGTACACTTTAGTTGGACTCTTAATAACTAATTCACTATCTCATTTAATACTTCTTTTATTAAATTCATATCCTGTATTGGAAATCTTTTTACTTTTCCGATTCGGAGTGGAAGTATAAAATACATTTGCCCTTTCAACATTTTTTTATCATGCATTAAAAATTCCATAATAGATTGCTGATCACAGTCATTCATTTGATATAATACCTTAATATATTCTAAAATCCGTAAAATTCTGTTGGTAACATTTTTGGTAATCAATCCTATTCTCTCGGCAATGCGGCAGGCACCAATAATTCCAACCGCAACACACTCACCGTGTTTATATCGGAAATTATAACAACTTTCAAGTGCATGACCATATGTATGACCAAAATTTAATATTGCTCGTTCCCCCATATCCGTTTCATCTCTTTGCACAATATCACTTTTTATCTTACAATTCCAATAAATCAATTCCTCTAACACATTATAATCAAGTTCAATAATTTTTTTGATATTTCTTTCAATGAAATTGAACAATTTCTCATCTTTGATAATTGCATGAACTAACACTTCTACTAAACCATTTCTTATTTCTTCAATAGGGAGTGTTTTTAGGACACTATAATTTATATAAACAAGCTTAGGTTGGTAAAAGGAGCCAATTACATTTTTAGCTTTTTTAAGATTTACCGCTGTTTTTCCACCTACACTACTATCCACTTGTGCTAATAAAGATGTAGGGACTTGAATAAATTGGATTCCGCGTAGATATGTTGCTGCCACAAAGCCCCCTAGATCCCCTACTACCCCACCACCTAAGGTCATTATAACATCCGTTCTATAAATTTGATGTTCTGAAAGAAAAAAATAGATGTCTTGTACTATTTTTAAAGATTTACTTTTCTCACCTGGTTCTATAACATAAATAAATACTTCTTGAAAAAAATCCTTAATACTTATATAGAACGAATCTAAATGGTGCTTAGCTACATTTTGATCGGTTATAATAATACACTTATTTTTTTCATCATCTACATAATCGGTAAAAGCTTTAAAATCAGATGCTATAACAATAGGGTATGAACATTGAGCCAACTTAATGTTTAACTGTTTCATATATGCATCTGTGACATATATCACAATCCTTTCTATTTGTTTTTTTGAACGATTTTATAATATTAACAATATTTTCAACAAGCTTTTTATCACCTAATAAGACATTATGATTTAGACACACTACTTCATCGCTTATTCTCTCGGAATTTTTACAATATTTTTCTCCATCTCTTACCTCATTTGATACCATTCTCCATCTATCAGCTGAAAGCGTTTTAAATACTGGCAATTTATGTAATGATTCATAAGAACGATTACATGGAATTCCAGCTTCTTTCAAATATTGTATGAATTCTGAACGTTCTGCTCCTTGAAATTCCTCTTTTTCATAATAAAACATAACCATATAATGAGAATTTATTGACATTTCATCATTCAATTTCTGTAACTTAATTCCGGAAACATCATATAAACAAGCTTCTAAATGTTTATAATTTTTTTCTCGTAACGCAACCTGGCTAGATAAACGTGATAATTGAACACGTAGTATAGCTCCTTGAATCTCAGACAATCTTGAATTAGTTCCAATTAAAGTATGTTGGTAAGTTGTATCATATTCAGATCTTCCACAATTTGATTCAAGAAATACCTTTTCCATAATCTTCTCATCTTGACCTAATATAATTCCACCTTCTCCAGCAGTCATTAACTTTGCATTTTGAAAGCTAAATGTACTAAGCGTACCAAAAGAACCAGCTCCTTTGTTCCTCAAAAAGGAACCATGTGCATGAGAAGCATCCTCTATTATAAATAAATTATGTCTCTCAGCAATTCTGTTAATTTCATGCATATTTGCTATAGATCCTGCTATATGAACAGGGATAATTGCTTTTGTTTTTTCAGTTATTGCTCTTTCTATCTGTTCTGGGTCAATGCAATATGTATCGTCTTTTACGTCTACGATAACAGGAATTGCCTTGACTGACAAAACTGCTGAAACAGTAGAAAAAAATGTAAAGTCAGGAACAATTACCTCATCGCCTTCACCTATATTAAGTGCCTTTAGAGCTATTTCAATTGCCTGCGTTCCGTTGGCGACTGAAATGCCCGCCTTACATCCTTGATATTGTGCAAATTCTTTTTCAAATTTCTTTACCTGTGTTCCTTGATTTCTCCACCAGCTCTCTGTTTGTAAAACTTCTTTAATCTGTAGTTCTTCTTTTTCATCCGCTATTGGCCACTTAGGTACTTTCAATATTTTTTTCATTCCAACTCCTCCAGAATAATTCACATCACTTATTTGTAAAATAATTTTGTATCTTCCTAATTGCGGTTACAATATCTCTCAAATCACTTTCATCCCCTTCTAATGTTCTATGATGTAGCCATATTGCCTTCTCTGCAACTCTTCTTGCATTTGACAAATCCGCTTCATTCTTTCTATCATAGATAACATTCATACCATTAAAATCATTTTCTCTAAAAAATTGTGTATCAGACAGTACCGGAAAACATATGCAACAAGGAATTCCTTCTGCATTTAAATATTCTACGAATTCCTCTCTCTTGAGACCACCAAAATAAGATTCCTCATAGTAAAACATATACATGTAATGCGTATTTATATTAGCTTCTTTGACGCTAATTTGTGGCTTAATACCGTCCACATTACTTAAAATTTTATCCAATAATACAGCATTTTTATCTCGCAATTGATTGTAATAATTTACTCTTTCCATCTGCGCTAATAAAATAGCGGCTTGAAATTCATTCATACGATAATTGGCACCGCGTACAATATGCTCGTAAATTTTATCTCCTTGTGGTCTACCCACATCTTGAATAACAAAAGCTTTTTCATAATATTTCTTATTATTAGTTAGTAATGCACCTCCTTCGCCACAAGTCATTAATTTCCCATTCTGAAAACTAAAGATTGCAAAATCACCATAAGAACCAAGTCGCTTGTGCTTATACTCACCACCATGACCATGTGCTGCATCCTCAATTACTGAAATACCATAACTGCAGGCAATCTCACATATTTCATCCATTTTGCATCCATGTCCTGCCATATGTACTGGGATGACAGCTTTGGTTCTATGGGTTATTGCTTCTTTAAAAGCTTCTGGTTTCATGCAAAACGTATCCTCATCAATATCAACCAAGACAGGTTTTGCATTACAGTTTAAAACCGCTAAACCCGTTGATATAAAAGTCATTGCAGGAACTATCACCTCGTCCCCTTCTCCAATGCCAAGTACATTCAAAGCAAGTTCAATTGCACTTGTTCCATTTGTTACTCCTAAGCAGTAAGAACAACCTTGAAACTCTGCGAATTTCTTCTCAAATTCTTTTACTTTCGTCCCCGAAACACGCCACCAGTTCTGACTTTTTATGGTCTCTATAACATTTTGAATTTCTCGTTCATCATACACTGGCCAGCTTGGGAAAGGCTCTTGTTTTACTGGAATTCCTCCATTCTTTGCTAATATACTCATTACTTATACCACCCTTTTTTGTAAAATATAATAGAGTCCACGAAGTCCAAGATGATAAACATATTCTTGAAATCCGTTAATATGTCCTGCTGCCTTAGCTGCAAAAATAGTTTCCGCGTGCCAAGATTCTCTTGCATTAATATTAGATAAATGCACTTCCACAAAAGGAATGTTAACAGCTGTCAATGCATCAAGAATAGAATATCCTGTCTTAGTGAATGCTGCAGGATTTATTACAACACCATCTAATTCAAAAAGATTTTCTTGAATAAAATCCACAATATCTCCTTCATGATTCGATTGATAAAATACAATAATAATTCCCAACTCTTCTGCTAGCTTTTGTAAATCCTGTTCTATTTCATTCCATGCCGCAACGCCATAAACATCAGGTTCTCGAATTCCCAATATATTAATATTTGGACCATTAATTACGGCAATCCTCATTTTTTTAGGCTCTATCATCTATCCTTCTCCTAATTTCCTATAATTGTATATTTCCCATTAATCTCTTTATCAATCAGTGCGAGTGCACCGATAACACCATTTTTATCATTTAAAAAAGTTTTTATGAGCACTGCTTTTCTTTTCTCTTGTAAGGATTCCTCGATTTTTTTTCTTATTGGTTTGATAATTAATTCCCCAGTCCTAACTACTCCTCCACCTAAAATAACAACCGGTACATCAAGAATTATAATAAGATTCGCAAGAACCTCACCAATATATTTACCAGCTTCTTCAAATACAGACTTCGCGATTTTATCACCTTTTAGTGCCAGTAGGGCTATATCCTCTAATTCCAATCTAGAATTTACATTCCCTTTAGTGTTTTCAAGATACGCTCTCGTAAGTGCTGGACCTGATGCAACAGTTTGTAAACACCCCTTGGCTCCACAATGACATAGTTTATCTTTACCTGATATTTTTATATGACCTATCTCGCCTGCCCATCCGTGAAATCCTTTCAATAATGTATCGTTTGAAATAATTCCACAGCCTACACCTGTAGATATTGTCACATAAATTAAATCCGTATAACCTTTTCCGACACCCGCTAACTGCTCTCCCAAAGCGGCAGCATTTGCATCATCTTCAAAACATACAGGTACATGATACCGTTTATTCAAAAATTTCATAAGCTCAAAATTGTTCCATTTTTTGTTATTTGGCCAATTTACAATCCTTCCTGTCTTTCGATCAAATAATGAAGCTAACGCAATTCCAATTCCTCCTAAGACTTTACCTTGCCGTGACATCTTTTCACATTCTGAATTAATTAATTCACAGATATTTTCCTCAACTTCTTCTATTACTCTCTCTCTTCTGATAAAATTCTCTTTTCGTATATTGGGTATCCCAATCTTTCCCTTCTCACAAGCCGCAATTCGGACACTGGTTCCCCCAAGATCAATACCTATATAAAATTGTTCCAAAATTGACTTCCTCTACTTAAAATTTCTAAACACTTTCTTTCATTCACCTGCGCATTTTTATATAAATTTTCGATTAATAACACAGTATTTTTCGCATCTTTTCCATCAGTAAATCCCTTTTTTTTACTTATAATTGCATCCACAAAATATGACAACATTTCTGTAAATGCATTTCTTGTCTGATTTTCATTTTTATTAAAACATTGTCTTGTCTGACTGACTGTGGTATCACATACTAGCAAATCATCTTTCCACAATCGCTCATTGCTAAATCCAAAAAGTGTTTTCAGCATTACTTCCCCTTTCGACCCCTTCACCTTAAAGTATGTACAATCTGCTTCTACTGGAGCTAACCAGCTTAAAGATACGTTTATAACTGCCTGCCCTTCAAACATAATGCGTCCAATTGCAGTATCTTCCACATTTATTTCATACTCACATATATCATTACTCTGGAACCAACCAGCTTCACCAGAGTGCTTTATTTTTTCAGTATTACAAAGACATGTTAGTAATTCAAATTGTAATGGTTTTCGTGTTCCTAAAAAGAGACCACAAATATCAATAATATGTGAACCAAGATCCATCAAAACTCCACCACCTGAATACTTTTTATTGGTAAACCACGTACCTGGACGAGGCACTCCATATTTTCTTATCCAGCCAGCATCTACTTGATTAATTTCTCCAAGCCTTCCACTTTGAATCAAGTCATATATAGTTTTAATATCTTGGCGCCAACGATTAACAAAACCAGGAACGTAAACCACATCATTTTCCTCTGAAAGTTTAATAATTTTCTGCATTTCCTCTTCTTTGAAACCAACCGGTTTTTCGCAAAGTACATTTATCTTGCGTCTTAATGCTTCCATTGTGTATGGAACATGTGTAAAATTAGGAGTTGCGATAATTATACCGTCTAATCCACAGTCTAGAAACTGCCGAAAGTCGTCAAATGCATACTGAATTAAAAACTCATTACATACTTCTTTTGCTCTAATTAAATTTATATCAAAAGCTGCTTTTATATTTACTCGCTTATCTTTTGCAAGGGCTGGCAAATGCGCATGCTTAGCAATCCATCCACACCCAGCAATACCAATTCTTAGTTTTTCTTTAGTCATTCAGTCACCTTTTATTTCTGGAGTATTAAACCTTTTCTGCATATTTGTTTAAGGAATTCTTCCTTCGAGATTTTTTTAGAAATAAATTTATGAAATAAATTAATCCGTTCATCCCGATATTTAGTATAAAAATACCTTACATTGATCTCGTGTTCATGTATAAAATCCTGTCTATAATGTGATATATGGTAATTCACGGCCTCATCTGCATAACAAAACTGATAACCTTTCTGAAACAATCGATATCCTAATTCGATATCTTCACACCCCCATTTCAATCCAAATTTTTCATCAAAACCTTGTGCATCTTTGAACACATTTTTGGGTACCGAAATATTTCCTCCAACAAAGGATATCCAATCCATAGTTCCTGGCTGTTGCTCCAATAATAGCTTAGTAACACTTTCTAATGAAGTCATTTTACTTTTTCTTGCAATGTTTTCGTCAAAATTTTCCTTTTTTAACATATCTGGCAGAATCCGTTGAGACATTAGGCTTTTTCTAATGGATTCTCTTACCTGCAAACCTTTCAAAAAAGTACCTTTAGTTGGATCCAAGAAGAATTTAGTAAATGTCAGGCTCATTATCCTTCCATGTACAATCTGTTCTTTATTTTTATGATGTTTGATATGATTATGGATAAAATTAGCATCTAATATCAAATCATCATCTGTAAAAATTATAATATCATATTTTGCATTGCAAACACCTAAATTTCTAGCACTAGCACGCCCACAATTATTTTGTGCACAATATATCAATTGAAATGGGAATTTTTCTGCTTCAATATATTCTTTTGTTCCATCATTTGAACCATCATCCACCAGTATAACCTCGTAATTCTCTTCTTTTTCATTTTGATATTTTAACGACTCAAGAACTAACTTCAGTCTAGAAAGTTTATTGTAAGTTGGAATTACCACACTTGCCTTCATCATTTCACCCCTGCTTAAAACGTATTTTTCCTATAATTAAAATATATTCCACAGTGTATAACTATTTAGTATAGTTAATCGTTATTAGAAAAAACTAGATAGGCATCTTATTACAAACTGTTACTGGGATTTGTGTTGCTATTGCACCTTTAATGAGCAAGATAGCATAATTACAAATGTTCTAATCTCAGTAAAACTTACTGTAAATTTAGGAATATCTATCTTTCAATTGTAGCTCTTGTACTTTTCCATATACAATCAACCAGGACGTTACAACAGTTCGTCATGCTCTACCTCCAATAACATCTAAAAACTCTACAATGAACCTAAAAAATAGAAGATCATGGTTAGAAAAGATATTAAAAGAATGCTGATTATCATAATGATTAAATAGGCTTTAATAAATGCTTCTGGATTACTTCCCCATAAAGTCGAAATATTATGCCACTAATCACCCCTGAATTATCCGTTCTAATAATAGCTTTTTTAAAATTTCTAATTTTCAGATGTAAAAGATATAACTACATCAGAACAATGTTGCATAACGCTTGTCGCTAATGAATCTAAACTAGAAAACATTTTTAATCATATTTTGTAACCAACTTCATTAACTATTTTCATAGTAATAACCCTCCGGACCAAGAGAACAATTTTAACCATTTCTTTAGTTATATTCACCATATACATCTCCAACAATTACATCCTTCTGCTGTTCAGATGGGCATCCTAAAATGGTGAATGCTCTTACATCACGATATAACTTTTCAACCACATAACCCTTTGTATAACCATATCCACCAAATAATTGTAACGCTTTATCACACATCCATTTTGCATTCTCCGTTACTTTATATTTTGTAATGGCGAGATAAGACATTGTATTTACAACTTTCAAATCCATAAGATATGCAGTATAGAAAACATCAAGTCTCATTTGCTCCAATCTTGCTTTCATTTCTGCTATTTCTGAACGGATTGCCCCTATTTGAGACATCAAGATACCATCAATTTTACGAACCTTAGTATAATTTAATGCCTCATCAAATGCTCTTTCAGCAATTCCTAAAGCAACTGCTGCATTTGAAATATTCATCATTTCTATCGACTTTCCAATTACCATAAACCCAAAATTTTCTGTTCCAATTAATTGCGATTTATGTACTTTACATTCCTCAAAATGTATCTCTGACATCTTTAAGGATTTCATTCCCATTGTACTCTCACTTGAACCAATTATAACTCCTTTCTGATTTTTTACCGGAATTATAAATGCGCTCATACCTCCCATACCCTCGGATGATTCACCCGTCTTTACTAATGTCAAAGCAAAATCAGCTATATGTGCATCTGTTATCATAGTTTTCGAACCATTAATAATATAGTAATCCCCTTCTTTTCTTGCTGTAACCTCATTTCCATCATCATTCTTTGATTCATTTACTGCAAGAATGCCTCTTTTAAAATGTGTAATACATGGTAATACGTATTGATCTTTCTGTTCTTCCGTAGCAAAGGTATTTACAGGTATTAAATATCCAAAATTAGCTGTATCCAGCATATGTGCAATAGCTGCATCTGAGCGGGCAATTTCACTCAAAATTATCATACTAGATACTGTATCCATTCCTAATCCGGCTTCCTCTTCAGGTATCATAATACCATAGTATCCTAATCCTTTTAGTTCATCCATAATTTCCTTAGGGTATTTTCCCTGCATGTCCCTTTCCATAGAACCTGGTTCAATGCTTTGTTTTACAAACCTCTGGATAAAATTTTTTAGTAAAATTTGATCATCGTTAAACTGATACATATTTCCACCTCATCTAGATTTATTTATTACAAAGTGTAATTTTGATATATGTTATCCTCCAAATTATGGAGTTTCCCTTTTCGTATGCATCTTAATATGCTCTATTAATTTGGGTAATACAAGTTTTGCATCTGCTATTACACCTATATCAGCTATTTTGAATATAGGTGCTCTTTCATCTACATTTATAGCAATAATATTATGTGAATTTCGCATACCTTCCAAATGTTGAAGCGCCCCTGAAATTCCAATGGCTATATATAAATTTGGCATAACTGTCCTGCCAGACTGCCCTATCTGCATCTGTGGATACGCATATCCTAAATCGACTGCAGCTCTTGAAGCACCTAATTCCGCTCCTAATAATTCTGCCAGTTGCCTTACCATTTCAATATTTTCTTTTGAGCAAATTCCTCTTCCATATGAAATAATGATATCTTTTGTGCTTCTATTCAAAACCTGATTGTTAATTTGTTTTACCTTGACAGAATTCCTTTTGGATGATAATTTGATATGTATCTTTTTTTCGCTAGGATGTCTTTTGTACATATTGTTATATTCTACTGAAAATACATTTTCTTTTACTGTCACAATCTGTGGACGTGCTTTGGGGCATACGATTACCGCATAAAGATTTCCTCCGAAAGTTGTCCTTGTCTGCAACAACAATCCATTTTCCTTTGAAATTTCAAGCTCTATACAGTCTGCAGTCAATCCTGTTTCTAATCTTACTGCTAATCTAGCTGCTAGATTCTTTCCATAAAATGTGGCTCCGACTAGAAGAATAGATGCTTTTTCTTTTCTTATAATGTTTTCCATGACATCAGTATAGAGATTTTCATCAAAATCTCTTAATACTTCTAGCTCAAAAGTATAAATATCATCAATCGAATAATGGCTAAGATCGTGCACTGCTTTTTGTACATGTACAGAGTCTCCTATGATTATTGCAATTAATTTTTGATTTAAATCATCTGCCAATTTTCTTCCTTTGCACAATAGCTCAAGCGACACTTTGCAGATACATCCATCTACTAACTCACAATATACCCATACGCCATGATTTTCCTTAGCTCCATTGTTTTGTACTTTACACTGATATTTTGTTTCACTTAGCGCTACACTCACTTTATTCTCATATTTAAAACCATTATGCACAATCTCCATAATTCTGGACGCAAGTTCATAACTCTGTTCCTCAGGATTTCCTTCTATTTTTTCACATGATGATAAAAAATGTGGCTGATAAGCATATACAACTTTAGTTGCGGAACCTTTTGTACCACATAAACTCTTATTTACTCCAATATCTTCCGCATTCCATGTGATTGGTTCTATTTTCTGTGCCTTCATAATAGCTTTTAGCGTTGGCGTTGTTATATTTTTTTTGTATATACTAACAGTTAAAAGACATGGTACTTCTACTTCTAAAATAATATTTCCTTTTTCCGTTAAGCATTCGCATAATAGTTTATCATGATCAGCTTCTATATTTTTTACATTATAACAACTTGGAATACCCAGTCGTTCTGACAGCTGTGGTCCAATCTGTGCAGTTTCGCTATCCTGAGACTGCTTTCCACATAAAACAACATCATATTTTCCTATTTTTTCTATCGACTTAGCCAGTACATAGGAGGTTGCCAAAGTATCTGCCCCTCCAAATGCAAAGTCACTTGCATAAATGATTTCATCTGCTCCATAAGCGACTGTTTCTTTAAGAACAGATTGATAACTTTGTTTTCCCATACTTAAAACAGTAATTTTACCACCCAGTTTTCTTTTTAACTGAACTGCTTGTTCCAAGGCATATCTGTCGTATGGATTAATTATACTTTTACAAATATTCCTGTTAACTGTTTTGCTTTTCGGGTCAAAATTCATTTCGTCTTGGGATGGTACAATCTTCATACAAACAATAATATTCACAAACGTCACCTGTCCTATTTTTTATTTCTTGAGTGATTCATTAAATGATAATGCTCCTAATGCTTGCATTTTTTCATCTACTATAACGTTAAGACAGGCAAAAGAATTAGATATTAATGCAGCTTTAAGAGATTTATCAATTTCATCATTAGTTTCTACTAGGTCTCCATACCCTCCTGCAGCTTCGACAATTTTTTCATAATTTCCATTTTGTAAATCAACATATGCAACTTTTTCTTCACCATATGAAGCTTCTTGAGTGGCTTTACAGAATCCCCAAGCTCTATCATTATGAATCACAGTTACTACCTTAATATTCCATCTAATAGCTGTGTCTATTTCGGCCATATTGAATCCAAATGATCCATCTCCTGTATATAGAATTACTGTCTTTTCATCATTTGCTATCTTCGCTGAGAGTGCTAATGGAAGCCCTCCCCCCATCGCCCCAAATGTTCCATCTGGTGCTATTATAATTTGTCCAGGGTGATTGCACGTAAAGAGAAGGCTTCCCCAAAACATGGAATTTGAACCATCTAAAATAATTATACTATCTTCTGGAATTATATTTTGTATTGTTGATATCAATTGAACTGGATTTACTTTTTCTTTATGTACTTGGTTATTCAAAATATCTTCCCAAAATAATTTATTTTGTTTTTCCAACTGTTTTACCCATTCTGAGCTACAAGAATAATTATTTTCTTTTACTGCTTTTGTCAAAGCTTGCAATGTTAACATCATACTCCCCCTGGCCGTAAATCCATCGTTTCCATTTTGGGCTGTGCATTGTTCTGGTTCTTGCACGATAGTTATCATTGTAGCATCTTTACTAAATATCGGTGGCTCATAAAATCCCATTTCATAATTACTGTAAACACCCAGATTTAAAATACAATCGGCACGAGAATATGCATACATACAAAAACCAGCCTCTAAAATTCTCCCATTCCCAAAGCAAAGACTGTGTTTATCAGGTATGCATCCTCGAGCTTTATTTACTGTAAACACAGGAATCCTGCTCCTCTCAATAAAAGATACTAATTCATTTTCAGCATTATTATAATAAACTTCATCACCTGCAATCACTATTGGATTTTTCGCTTGTTTTAGTATTGAGACAATCTTTTCTATAGCCTTTTCGCCAAGACATGAGTCATATATAGGGGCTTGATAATGTGGCCATATAACTTGATTTTCTTCAACTTCAGACTTTAAAACATTAATTGGAATTTCTAATACAACTGGCCCCCTTCTTCCACTGACTGCTCTTTGTAATGCCATATTTATGTATTCTGGAATTCTTTCTGCACTTTGTATGGAAGCAGCCCATTTTGTATAAGGTTTAATCATCTGAATCTGTTCCATATCCTGCAAACTGCCCTTATCTTTTTTTGTCTGAATAGGAGCACCTAAAATCACTAACATCGGTGTGTTTGCCATATATGCTTTTACAATTCCAGAAATCGCATTAGTAAAACCAGGACCCCCAACTACCATAGCAACTGCTGGTTTTCGTTCAACTTGTGCAAAACCGTCTGCCATCAAAACAGCGGCTTGTTCATGTCTTACATCAATTAATCTAATACCATAATCCTGTAGATAAACAAAAATTGGTGAAAGATGATTTCCAACTAAGCCAAAAGTCAATTTGATTTCATTTTTCTGTAACGCTTTTGCAACTAATTTTCCCCCTGTAATATTCATTGTAATTCTTGTATGATAATTTGAAAGTAAATAATCATACTTTTCCTTTCCTTTATTATTTATAATGGTTTAATACATTTGCATACTATGGATAATTGTTTTGGATTTGATTCTTACTATTCAACAGGAGTATATTGAAACTGTTTTTCTCTGAATTATTTTGTACCGTATCTCTCGATTCTAAATACAAGTTGGACAGAAAGCTTAAAATTCTAACTCTGTCACAGAATTTTGACAGTAAAAACAGTAGTATATTATCTAAATCATCAACTACCATTTCAACTGATAGCTTGATTTTTCCCTCCTAAGAGACATTGTTACTGCAAATCCCAAAGTGACGGCATAGCAAGCATTATTACTGTTCCAGTGATTCTTCTTTTCTTGATTCCTCTGCTTATTTTCGACACGGTTTTATCTGTAACATTACCATTTATTTTTACAAAATTTTGTCTTACTCAGAAACTCCTTACCGTATTTAATTTACATTTCTGGATAAATTGTAAATATTGATTATTAATACACCATGGATATTATTTATTATTTTAAAATTATCTATATCGATAAATTCATAAATTTCCATTGACTTCAAAAAAATCAATTTCCCATTACAACATATATTGGTTTCACTACCTGCCAATACAAATACAGATGAATTCTTTTGCAGCAGACTACTTTCTTTAGTAATTTCTACTGTTCCCTCTATAAAAAATAGATTTGCAGTACCAATTTTACAAATTTTTATTTTCTTTTCCGTATCTTCCGCTATTGTCTTGAGATTATAGAACTGAATACTTTTTCTTATCTCTTTATTATCTATGTAACGTAAATCCAATGCATAAAAATCTGTAACCGCTTTTGCAGAGTGTTTAACATTTCCTAGTAACTGATAATCGTCTCCACTTATTAGTTGATACGGATTCGTGTCGACATAGAAAGTAAATTCTCCCCAAAAGCAATACCCATATTGACTCTCTTTATGCTCATGCGATGGAAACTCCTTACCCTTTTTTACAGTGGTTAATAATATTGTACATTTCTCAATGGTATAACCAACTTGCCATACCCCTTCTTTTTTAACAGTAATTCTAGCTCTTTTTTCAATGTACATAATTCCTTCCCCTGCCAGTATTATATTCAAATAATGACCAAACAATTGTAGCGTTATATTTCTTTGAGATAAACTCAATTTCATTTGCATAAGCATGAGATGCAAACGCAGATTCATTAGTAATTCCAATATCAGCCTTTTCTTCTATTATGTACTTGATGGTTTCAACTGTAGAGTTTGTCTTTAAGATTTCTATTTTCTTCTTTTGTAATAATTCTTCCATTAAGTACTTGTATATTCCTTGAACGGCCGGACACGATGCAATTTTCAATTTACGCTTTTCTAGACAGCTATTATTCACTTTCTTAATCAAACCATATTTTGGTGTAGCAAATAAGAAATTTAAAACATTGGCAAAATTAGGATTCCAATAAAAATCATTTATATTTTCATATGCATTAGGAATAAGTACATAACCTTCTTTTGTATTTTCTAAATAGTAAAATATATCTATGAAATTATTGATTAAATTTATTCGAAATATGCAGTCACTATTTATTTGTTTGAATTGATCTATCAGATACTTTGCTGCTTGCTCACTACTTGTTCCTTCCGGTCCAAGTGTCGTAATAACTATTTGATCGTTTTCAGCTACTGCTTGTTGTATAAAATCAAACTGTCTATTAAATTTCTCCATTAAAATCCGCATTTCACTCCTCCTAGTTCTTACAAGCAATATTACTTTCAAAACATTAATTCAATTTATATAATGGTGTCACAACAGTGTCTACTACTTTTACAACATTTCGCTTTCATACCTATTAATACAAATTCTATGTACATACTTATAAAGTGAAAGCTACGAAAAAACATTGCTATAAAACTGTTTTTCAATGGTGCAAGTGTACCTTCCAAAATAGCGGATAAACTAACTAAGCAAATCAGATTTACTAGTATAATCTTATGTACATGTATGATCTGTATCAATATCTTCATCTCCATGTTATAATGGATATATGAACTCTAGTGGATTTTGTTATTATTAACATTTGCATCTTATCCACTTCTTTCATTTCTAGCTATTCTTTTTCTCAACTAACTCAAGTAAATTACAATTTAAATCCGCATAAGGTAGAAATACAAAGGCAGTCATTCGATTTTCAAACCCAATCACAGGATAAATGATTGGTTTTGCACCTTTATTTAGCATTTCTTGAAAAGATTCTTCTACATGATCAACTTCAAAGCATAAATGATGAAATCCTCCTCCTTTTTTTGCATAGTTATATATCTTAGAATCCATACTGTCTGGTGATACAAATTCTAAATAAACATCTCCCGCCTTAAATAATTGAACTGTGGCCTGTTGTGATAGAACATGTTCTGCCTTTGTTATTTGATTAAAAGGAATAAAGGAATTCATGCGCTTTCCCGCTTCTTCACTATCCATTACTACGATTCCTATATGATGCAACTTCATAAGACACCTCATTTTTGATTCTCATTATATAGTAGTAATACAACTCCATACGATATATCTAACCCATTTGATCCTAACCCATAAAGTATTATATTCGAGTTATTATCTATATCATAATTTCTCATATAATCACATAAATTACGGATTAAATCTACATCACCAACATGACCACCATAAGAGATATTATCATAAAAAATTTTATCTTTGGGGATACCAAGCATTCTTGCATAAAAGTTACTGTAAATAAACTCATTCACATTCTGAGGAATAAACTGGGCGATATTATTTACAGTAAGGTAATTTCTATCCACTACCTTCTCAATCAGTTTTACCCCTTTTTTAATAATATCCAATCTACTTGTTACTTCTACTTCTTCTCCTTCATACTTCCTAACGGTATTAAATCCTTCGGTATTAATACATTGATCAATCACTTGAAATGCACCTCTGTTTTTACTAACAACCATAATAGCTGCACCATCACCCATAAATGTGAAATTCATATTTCGAATTTTTAATTCCGGAGCATAATTAGATGATAAGATTACTCCATATTCATCTTCCTCTAGTATTCCTTCCATAAGCGACAAAGAAAGTATCGTTCCTGTACATTGCTGCTGAATAATTCCCATACTTGCGTTATCAAGTTTATATTTACCAATCAAATAATGAGGAATGCTGATGTTATTCTTTACAATAGTATTAAATGGCATAGGATCTGTGCAAACAATTGATTTAATCTTGTTTTTAGGGATATTAGTGTTCTCCATGAATTCACTAAATAATTTGTCACATATATCAATTCCATTCTCCTTTAATCCAGTAGAAATTCTCTCTTGTTTCGTTTCATCCATTCTGGAATCAGCGTAAGCTTGAAGATCTGAAAAACCTTTAGGAAGTATAAAATTTTCCTGTACCTCCATTATCTGTTTAATCGTGACATATTCTTCTGGTAAATAATAATCTGTATAAAATATTTTAAGCATATAATTTTTCCTCTCAGAATTTTATCTCACTTGGAGTGATAATTCCTAACTTTAAAAGAGTGTATAGTAACCGATTAGCTAAATCAACACGATGTTGGGTTCCTGCTTCTGTTGAAAATCCGCCATCTTCATCTTGCTTGCATGAGTTTAAAAGATCCCATAACTTTCTTACAACTTTATTTTCTAATCCAAGATTTAAAGAAATTAGTGACTCTAGAGCCCAAAGGAGATTGTAACATTCAAAACCATCGCAATTCTCGTATAACCGATTCATACATCTTTCCTTTATGGCTTTAGAAATGGAATCCTCATCATTTTGATATGTAACGATTCCCATCCAACTGTTATGAATATACCCTCTTATACCATCAGATGTACAAAAGTGCTTTACATAATTTTTGGCTTTATTCAACAACGCAGAATCTGTGCAGCCTAGTGATATCAGATATCTTGTCAAACCATTAGTAAACCAGATTCTATTATTAATGTTATTGGGATAAAACCATCTTGGGGGATTGAACTTAAGGATTTCCTCTGATTCATCCCAATATCCATCTTCATGTTGACAGTTCTTTAAATACTTTAAGGTGTTCTCATATAGCTCATTATGCAAATTTAAACAATTAAATTTACTTAGAGCCATAATTGTGCATGTAATACTGCTTACAGTTCCTTTGTAATCAGCATCAAGTCTAGTCCACCCACCATCCTCGTTCTGATAATCTTTGATCTGATTAGTAAACTCTGTACAATATTTTCTGTTCCTTAATGAGTGCATAAAGCTTCTCTCAAATAACTGCCCCTCTCTTTCTATGAAATCGACTAATGCTTGTACACAAATCGAAACATTTTCCATAGCATATTCCTTCTTCCTTCTTTAATTACTTTTTATTTTTTTCTACAGAGTGCCATTAGTGTCCTTCCAACCCCAGCCAATGACTGCTCCCATAGAAAACGCTTTTCTAAATTTAAAACCTGATTAAAGTATTTATCATCTTGATTAAGTAATTGGTCTCTCACTGAGGACATAAACTCAATGGTTACTATTTTTGAACCTACTTTTTCTACTACCAATCCACAATCGAACAATAAATCATTTAACTCCTTAGGCGTATAGCATGTTGTTACAACACTAATATCATTCATGTAGTCTGGAACTTTTCCACGTCTATTTATAAACATGCCTATATTGAATGATTTAGCCTGTCCCATAAAATAGTACTTATTTTGAGCTGTTATCAGTGCTATGCCTCCGTGCTTCAACATTCGATGAACTTCTTTTAAACCGTCTGCCGGATGTTCAAGATATGATAACGTTCCACCATCGTATAGTATGAAATCAAAGGTCGCATCCTGAATCTGTGTTACATTTTCTAAATCTCCTACTATGAAATGTATATTGTCTTTATATCCTGCTAATTTCTCCTGTGCATTTTCCCTAGCCTTCATAATCATCTTCTCTGATATGTCTATAATAGTAATATCATATCCCCTTTTGGCAAGATGTTCAGTAAGTAAGCCAGTAGCACCACCTGCATCTAGTATTTTATGAACTTTATTTTTTCTCAATATTGAATCAATAATATAAAAGTTTAGCTGTTTTAATAGGTTCAGCCTTCCGCTAAGGAATATTTCATCATATTCTTTAGCAAAATTATCATATAATTTTTTTACTTGTTCTTTCTTTTCGTCCAAATGTTCTCCTATTATTTCCAATCCAGTTTTACCCCTATCAGCTTTTCTATCTGCTTGTGTGTGATCTTCTCATTTCGTTTTCTGATTTGCATATAAATGTCTTCTTTTGCTTTTTGGAAAGGAATAGAGTTTGCCTTGGCTAAAATTTCTTCATCTACCCATTCATCTACTAATGAGAATGTTGATACTCTCCAACCATAAGGTTCACCATTCTTGCTTTTCTTCTGTGTTGAACCTGAAATAGTAATCAGCATTTTGGTTTGTAATTCTGTTAATGCATTTTCAAATTTTGTTTTTTCTTTTTCTAATTTTAAGTACTGTTTAATTTCATGAGTGGCAAGTTCTTTTTGCTCCGATAACAGTTGATATATTTCTTTTCCGCAAGAAGATAAAAGTCCATTGTCGTAGAACTCATCCATCGTCATACCATTTCTAAGGTAAGAAAGTAAAGTAGGATACCAGTCCCAAGTAACAAACATCTGCTTTTTGCCAAACAATTTCGCGTAAGCAGCTCTTTTCTCTTGTGCTATTCTATCTTTCCAGACCCACGGATCATCCTTTGTGCCGCTATACCACATCTTTTCATTTGTTACATTTTCTAAAGACAAGTTATCGTATTTGTTCTTAGATAAGAATAAAAACCCCTGTTCCTCAATAAATCGAACTGCTTCTTCAAATATAAAAATATTCTTCATACCATATACACCACCAAATTATTATAATACTCTTTTTAATCAACTTAGTGCCTTTAACATAGCGTAGAGTTTTTCCTCTTCTACCAAGGTTTTAGCAATTTTATTTGCTATTCTTCCTAACATATTCTTTTTTATATCTTCGTAGCTTGCCACTGAAACTTTCAAAAACATATTAGCAATAATTTTCCATTCTTTAATTAGCATAAGAAATTGATTTTGAATATCTTTCATTCTTTCATTCATCCTACCGTTTGAAAGCCTTCTCACATAATCCAACAAAAGTGAATAAGTTAGGACTAAACCACCATAATTTGTAAGTCTATGATGTACAATACGAAAAAGTTCCTCTTTGCTATCTGACTGCATCCATTCTTCTACACTACAAAAAAATGCTTCATAAGCCTTTTGTCCAGTTAAAACTCCTCCTTCAAGCTGCTCACTTTTATAATAATGTTCCGCAATACTTTTAAGGGGTTTTATTTTCTGCTTCCAAGTCAAATTTTCAAAATTGACAGCATTTTTTCCATCTATAGCTATATTACGGTATAAAAACTGTTTATTAAAAATATCTTTGGACATTATCAAAGAATTATAGTAGCTTTCAAAACTAACTGCTCCAATATAATTTTTTACTGGAATAGTTGGAAGATAGGTGTCTCCAATATAAAGAATATTTTTTTTCCAATCGTATCCTGTTATATTAATGGAGTGTGTGATATTGTCTCTAATTTTATCATCGATATAATCCAGATGATATCTCGATAATAAGGACATTACCGGTATCCTATTGTCTATATTATCAACAATAAAATCTTTGATTTCCTCTTTATCATATCCATACTGAAATTCAGTTTTTATTTGAAATGTGTTTTCGATGCATGAAAGCATATCTTTAATATCGTACTTCATCCCCCCCATTGTAACTGAAAGCAAAGGAACTTCTCCATGAAAACTTTCTAATTCTTCTACTGATATGGGCTTATTATAATGGTATCGTAATTTAAGACACTTTCCGA
>OFMG01000728.1_pt1 | contig 37698 bp, 35 predicted proteins | sample 1541751 | NCBI WGS metagenome assembly OFMG01 (sample SAMN04209232, study PRJEB22552) | human gut metagenome | biome: gut; material: feces | host: Homo sapiens | place: USA: Oklahoma
ACATTGGGACATTTTCCTTTGTGGTATATTAGGACATTATCATAAATGGTTCATACTTCAGGCCGCAATAGAGGCGGTTTCTCGTTGACAAAACCACTATGTTGGATTAGAATAGTAAAAGGATTTTTGCAAAATAACGTGCCTGATCTGCGCGATAAACAGGCAGATCAGCCGACGGTTATTTTGTTGACAGGCAATAGCTGTGAAGGTATTAAACAGTTATGATAGGCAATAACTGTGAAGGCATTGAACAGTTATGACAGGCACAATAAATGTGGAGGAACCATCAATGAAACACAATTTTAAGAAAATTGAGCCGAAATGGCAGAAAAAGTGGGAAGAGCAGCAGGCATTTAAAGCTGTTGACGGAAGTGATAAACCGAAATTCTACGGCCTTGTAGAGTTCCCATACCCAAGTGGTGCGGGAATGCACGTTGGACATATTAAGGCATATTCCAGTATCGAGGTACTTTCCAGAAAGAGAAGAATGCAGGGATACAATGTACTGTTCCCCATCGGATTCGATGCATTCGGACTTCCTACTGAGAATTATGCGATTAAGACGAATACACATCCTCGTGAGATCACAGACCAGAACATTGCGAAATTCACTAATCAGCTGAAGAGTGTTGGATTCTCCTTTGACTGGAGCCGTGTGATCGATACCACACAGGAAGATTTCTATAAATGGACCCAGTGGATTTTCCTGAAAATGTTTGAGAACGGACTTGTTTTCCGTGATAAGACATTAGTTAACTATTGCCCATCCTGTAAGGTTGTTCTTTCCAATGAGGACAGTCAGGGCGGCAAATGCGATATCTGCCACAGCGACGTTATCCAGAAGTCCAAGGATGTCTGGTATTTAAGAATCACCCAGTATGCAGACAAGCTTCTTGAGGGACTGGAGGATGTGGATTATCCGGCGAACATCAAGCAGCAGCAGGTAAACTGGATCGGTAAATCCACAGGTGCTTTCGTAAACTTTGCAGTTGACGGAATTGATGAGACACTGCAGATTTACACCACCAGACCAGATACCCTGTTTGGTGTAACCTTCATGGTTATCGCACCGGAGCATCCGCTGATCGACAAATATGCTGACCGCATTACCAACATGGATGAGATCAAGGCTTACCGTGAAGAGTGTGCGAAGAAGACTGAGTTCGAGAGAACCCAGCTTGTAAAAGAGAAAACAGGTGTATGCATCCAGGGACTTGAGGGCGTAAATCCTGTAAATGGCAAGAAGATCCCAATCTACATTGCAGACTATGTAATGATGGGATATGGTACCGGCGCGATCATGGCGGTACCAGCACATGACCAGAGAGACTATGATTTCGCCAAGAAATTTGGTATTGACATTATCCAGGTTATCAAGGGCGGCGATATTGAGAAAGAAGCCTACACAGGTGATGGCGAGATGATTAACTCCGATTTCCTGAATGGCTATACAAATAAGAAGGATTCCATCAAGCGCATGCTGGAAGAGCTTGAGAAGAAGGGCATTGGTAAAGCTGGCGTTCAGTACAAGATGAAAGACTGGGCATTTAACCGTCAGAGATACTGGGGCGAGCCAATCCCGATCGTTCATTGTCCGCAGTGCGGTGATGTAGCAGTTCCATATGAGGAGCTTCCGCTTCGTCTGCCGAAGATCAAGGATTTCCAGCCAGGTGAGGACGGACAGTCTCCACTTGCAAAGATTGATTCCTTCGTAAACTGCAAATGCCCGAAATGCGGCGGCGATGCCAAGAGAGAGACGGATACCATGCCACAGTGGGCTGGATCTTCCTGGTATTTCCTTCGTTATGTGGATCCACACAATACAGAAGCTCTTGCAGACCGCAAGAAGATGGAATACTGGATGCCGGTTGACTGGTACAATGGCGGTATGGAGCATGTAACCAGACATATGATTTACTCCAGATTCTGGCATCATTTCCTGTATGACATGGGAATTGTCAATACTCCGGAGCCATATGCGAAACGTTCTGCACAGGGTATGATCCTTGGCTCAGACGGCGACAAGATGAGTAAATCCAAGGGCAACGTTGTTGATCCGCTTGATATTGTAAATGAGTATGGTGCAGATGCACTTCGTACCTACGTTCTCTTCATGGGTGACTACGGCGCAGCTGCTCCGTGGAACGACAGCTCCGTAAGAGGCTGCAAGCGTTTCCTTGAGAGAGTTGCAGGACTGACCGATATCATGACAGAGGAGCCGGCAGCCAAGGATATGGAGGTTAAGATCCATAAGGCAATCAAGAAGGTATCCTCCGATATCGAGGCTATGAAGTTCAACACTGCAATTGCCTGCCTGATGACTCTTATCAACGAGATTTATGCAGTTGGCAAGATCAGCAAGGATGACCTTGTGATCTTCATCAAGCTCCTTTGCCCGTTTGCACCTCATCTTTGCGAGGAAATCTGGGAGACCATCGGCGGAGAAGGCTTACTTTCCCTTTCCCAGTGGCCGGAATATGAAGAGAGCAAGACTGTAGAGGACTCCATAGAAATCGGTGTCCAGGTCAATGGTAAGGTTCGTGGAACCATCGTAATCCCGAACGGCTGTGCGAAAGAGGAAGCTCTTGAGCTGGCGAAGAAGGACGAGAGAGTAGCTTCCTTCCTGGAAGGCAAGACTCTTGTAAAAGAGATTTATGTACCGAATAAGATCGTAAACTTTGTTGCGAAATAAAGATTACTGGAATAGAGAAACTCCCCACTGGATGATTGGTGGGGAGTTTTTTGAGATAGTCCACTGCTGGCTATAGAAGTATATAGAAAATGCATAAAACGATTATGACTGTTTTAAGAAATTAAACGCTTGCTCATAATGGAGAATGCGGTTTTTTTGATTTTCCAATAAGGTGGTTCGCTTTAATTCAATGGCAATTGTGTAATCTACAAGTTCTTTTCCAGTGCAGTCAAGAAGACGATATTTCTCGATAAGCTGCTGTTCGGAGAGGGATTGAACATCGACAGCTGTAGTCGCTCTTTCTTCCGTTAATCCTAACAGGTAATCGGTAGAGACGTGAAAAAACTGCGATATCTTTATAAGAAATGGAAAGCCAGGTTCCCGAATGTCCATTTCGTAATTGCGCAAAGTGTTGGCGGGAATGCCAAGCTCAGCCGCGAAAGTGTCGCGATTGCGATAACCATGTTCTTTACGCAGCTGCATAAGTCTTTTTCCAAAAGTCATGATAAAAATCCCTCCATTTTCTATTATTGATTGACAAAATCATATAGAATAGATATAATATACTCACCAGAACAGTTGGAAGGTAGATGCTCTCTACCTGATCCTGTTATATTGGGTGTTGACTATTGAGATAGCCGTTCCGCAACTTTTCCAGGGTTAGGACGGCTATTTCTTATGTATGGCGAATTCCAGAGCCTGTTTGAAAAAGCATTCCTGCAATCTGCACGCCCCACTTTGCGGTATATTTTGTCCGAATTCGGTTGCCGTAGCCCGCTACGGCGCCCTCATCCGGGCAAAATCTCCCACAAATTGTGACGCACATCTTGCAGAAAGCCTTTTTCAAACATGCTCTGGAATAGAAACAAGTAAAATACCTGCGGTTAAAATAACCATAAATTCTTCATAGGTTGACATAAGTATCACCTCCTCCATAAAAACTCGGATGGGTGAGAGCACGTCCCCCAACTGCTCGGGAAAATATATTAAATTTGAAATACATATATTTATTATATAGAATAATTCGAATTACGTCAATAAAAAATATCCAAAGAAGGAATAGAATATATAAATACACTCAAAATGAGTAAAGAATAAGGAGCTGAAAAACGATGAACGGACTCAGCCAAAAACGATATCTCGAACTCCCTCTCCCAACCGAAGACGATCCCCGCTCAGATCAGCAGCGGATCCTGGATAGCCTGGCGGCAGCAGGTGTGGAAGAGCGAGTTCATATACCTGTCCATATTTTGCGGAAGTTATACCCCTTGCTGGACAACGCAAAGTGGAAAATAACGGTTTCCCTTGCTTGGAATGGGGAAAACTGGGAAATGGTGGAGATTGAGGAAGGAGATACCACCGCGCAGCATTATGGGCTGGCGGTGGATCTGGGAAGTACCACTGTGGTCGCGAGACTTCTGGACTGCAACAGTGGAGAGATTTTGAAAGAGGTCAGCTGCTTCAATAAGCAGATCCAGTGGGGGACAGATATTCTGTCCAGGATTTTTTACTGTAAAGATAATAGGGAAAAGCTGGAAGAAGTGCGGCGGGCTACGGTGGAATCCATTTGTGAATGTATGGATAAGCTGGATGCAAGCCACTCCGCGTTCTCCATGGTAATCGCAGGCAACACCACCATGATTCATTTCCTTCTGGGAATGGATGCATTCTGCGTTTTCTACACACCACACGCAGTCCATGCCGACTGCCCCGGCTTCCAGCTGGCGCGCGATCTGGACATTCCGCTGAAAGGCTACGTTTATTGTTATCCTGCCAAGTCAAACTACCTTGGCGGCGATATTATCAGCGGCATGATCGACACTGAATTATACAAGAAAAACGAGATCAGTGTTTTCTTCGATATCGGAACCAACGGCGAGCTGGTGATCGGAAATAAAGAATTTCTTCTCTGCGGCGCAGGCGCAGCAGGACCAGCGCTGGAGGGAGGCGTGGTGCGCACTGGAATGCGGGCAGACGTAGGGGCAGTAGATGAAGTGAAGATAAGGGATGGAAACATCTTTGTGCATGTAATTGGAAAACAGGCAGAATGCTTTGAAGTTATGCATGGAGAGAGAAAAAACCAGAAAAATATCACAGATTCAGTACAATCTAACACTGAAAAAATGACAAATTTATTGTCAGAAGATGTATCAGATGAGAAATGCAAAGACAGTAATGGAAAGAGAGAAACTCCGCCTCAGGGAATCTGTGGTTCCGGCATCATAGACCTGATCGCAGAGCTTTTCCTGGAAGGCTGGATCGACATCCGTGGCAAGCTTTCCCCGGAAAAAAGCCCTCTTATCCAGGAGAGAGACAACCAGTTCTGTGTGGAATATGCCCCCGGTCTGTACTTCTACCAGAAGGACATCGACGAATTTATCCGCACCAAATCCGCCGCTCACACTATGGTGGAGATCATGCTCCGTGAATCCGGTCTTGACTTAAACCAGGCAGACCGCTTCTACGTGGCAGGAGCCTTTGGCAAACACGTATCCAAAGAATCCGCCATCACCATCGGCATGTATCCCGACATGGACCGCGACCACATTATCAACGCTGGAAACTCCTCATTGGAAGGAGCTCAGAAGCTTCTTTTAAACCGAAGTCTCCTCACTGACATCGACCAGATCCTGGAAGAAATGGTTTATATTCAGTTCGCCGAAGTGGAGGATTTCCTGGAATTAATGGTAGCAGCCCAGGCTTTGCCCCATACAGATTATAAGCGGTATCCTACGGTTGTGGAGAAACTAAAAGAACGGCAGAAAGATATAAAGCTATAAACTGCTTTTTGATTTATATCAATGAAAATTCATTTTCAAATGGTTGATTTGAAGAAGTTCTTTCGATATACTTAGAAGTAATAGAAATCATCGAAAAGGAGTGATTACATGCCATTACTCGAAGAAAAAGTTTATACAATAGATGATATATATGCTCTTCCAGAAGGGGAGAGAGCGGAGCTTATTGATGGACATATATACTATATGGCACCACCTAACAGAACACACCAGAAAATATCCATGGAACTGTCAGCCAGAATTCTTGAGTACATCCGTTCCCATAAGGGGAAATGCGAAGTCTATGCTGCTCCATTTGCAGTATATCTGGATGACACGACTAGTACTTATGTAGAGCCAGACATTTCAGTAATTTGTGACCCGGATAAACTGGATGATCAAGGCTGCAATGGTGCACCAGACTGGATTATTGAGATCGTTTCTCCTGCAAGTAAACGAATGGACTATTATACGAAGCTTTTTAAATACAGAACAGCAGGTGTAAGAGAATACTGGATCATAGATGCGGCTAAGAATCAGATATTTGTATATAATTTTGAAAAAGGAGATGCAGAACAATATACACTGCAGGATTCGGTAAAAGCAGGAATTTATGAGAAACTGGTGATTGATTTTAGTAAACTGGATATTTAGAAAATGTATGTAAGGGCAGGCCTGTTTTGCAGCTTGCCCTTTTTGAAATTCGTACAGTAATAATGAGAAAAATGTAAAAAATATCTAAATTTATAGTAATTTAGCACAAAATATGCTATACTATCCCCAAACCAACAGACAGGAAGTGTACGAAATGACAGCACCCAAGAAACCACCAATTACGAAAAGTTTCGGATACGCATTTGAAGGAATTTTCACCTGCATCCGCAAGGAACGGAACATGAAGATTCACTGTATCATGGCAGTCCTGGTAGTGATCGCAGGCATCATCCTGAAGCTTTCCCCAGTGGAATGGTGCATCTGTCTTGGCCTTTTCGGACTGGTGATGGCACTGGAGCTGGTGAACACTGCCGTAGAATCCGTGGTGGATCTGGTGACCAGCGAGTACAAGCCCCTGGCGAAGATCGCCAAGGACACCGCAGCAGGCGCCGTCCTGATCGCCGCCATCATGGCCGCTATCGCCGGACTGATCATTTTCGTACCTAAAGGGCTGGTATTTCTGGGAGTCCTATAAACAGAGTGATTTAAAAGAGTTCGTTAAAAAGAAATAGTGTAAAAGCTTGCGTTACTATGAAAATGGTAAATAACACTGAGCTTGTAATTATTAGAAGAGAGTGACCAAGATGGTTACTCTCTTTTATAAAAAATGGCAATAGCAGATTAAAGAGAAGTATGGTAATATAAAAACATAAATGGTTTTAGAATCTAATTTTGTAAGAGTGAAAAATATGGAATGAGGGAAAATTAATGAACAAATTATATGATTATTTTATAAATAAGGTTTTCACAGTTCCATATATTGATAAAATGATTAGTGGGAAAAAGGATAAAGATATATTTTTTAAATGTGTTAGCAGATACGTTAAAGAAAATGAAAATATTACTTATGGAGAAGCCATAAGTCAAATATATCATTACATGGATCATTCGTATAGAAACGAATATTTTTTTAAAAATACAATTTTAAATCAACTGCTGATAAAAAAACATGATTTATATAATACTGTGGCATTAACTGAACTACCTATAGGTGATTCGAAAGCAGATTTTATAATGATTAATGGTAGAGGTGTTGTATATGAAATAAAAACTGATCTGGACAATCTTAATAGATTGAACAGTCAGCTTTCAGACTATTATAAGGCATTTAAGTATGTAAATGTTGTTGTCGGGAATAAGCAATATGATAAAATAAAGGATATTCTTGATGAGTCGAAAGTGGGAATCTATGTTCTGGGGAAAAATGGAAATATTCGTTGCAAAAAGAAAGAAAAATGTAATGATTGTGAATTGTCTTATGAAACAATGTTTAGAATCTTGAGAAAGAAGGAATTTGAGAGCATTTTGTTAAAACATTATGGCAAATTGCCAGAAGTTAATAACTTTCAATATTATCGAGAATGTCTTAAATGGGCAAGAAGAATAAATATTAAAACTTTTCAAAAAGACATGCTTGAATGTCTTAAGAAAAGAATGCAGTTAGTTGTAGAAGATGTATTTGAAGAAACAATACCGTATGAATTGCGCTTTTATACATATTTTTCGAAGGAAAATCATAATCAGTATGAGCTTATAAATGAGTTTTGGAACGAGAAACTGGAGGTGTAAGATGTATTATCCATATTTAAGAGGGAGACAGAATGAACTATTATGTTTACGGGAATTGCTGGAAGCAAAAAAGTTAAGCAAATGTGTTACACCGGTTCTTGAACCAGTAAAATTCAGCAGTACCTTTGTATCAACTTTGAAAAAATTTGCTGAAAATGAAAGACAGATTATTTTAATAATGAATCCTGCAGTGGGAAAGTTTGAAGATGAATTTCAAAAAGCTATAGTGGATTCTAAAAAAGCGGATACGGATGAAAAAAGAACAAAATTGAAAAAATTGCTGGATGAATATGACAGTATTTTAAAAGACAAACATATTTGTAAAGCATATTTAGTTGATGCCGAAACAATAGATAAAGTATTGAAAATGTCAGAAGCAGAACGAGAAAAATTATATCTGTTAAATCAAAACAGAGGAAATGATGAATTTTATATAGAACATGGCAATGAACTTTTAGTGGAAGCATCATTTATTCCGAAAGATGAAGATTTTAAAGATGAAGTGGTTGGAAATGCTATTATTCTGGAAGATTGTTATCAGAAAGCAAAAAGAAATGCTGACTATATTGATGAGCCAGATGTATTTTTTAGTAAAAATCATTTGGTTTATGCCAGGAGAGGATATCAGGGCTTTTCGGATTATTCAATAGTAGGAAATGAATATGATGAAAGCGGTTTTGCACCTGTAGCAATTGCAGTTCATATTGTTTATTTGGGAGAACGGAAGGAATTAAGAGTTCACCATTTTGTATCTGATTCCAATAGAGGTTATTCTGATGTACCAAGAAAATTTGAGGAAGCCATGGATAAACTTGTTGAATGGGACAAATTAGATCAGATCAGAAGGACAAGAGGGGGAAGAAGTTTAATTAATTATTACGAAAACGGAAGATTTCCAGGCTTGGGCGTGATAAAAAAATATTCGTTAATGCATCACCTTGAACTGATGGGAGATTTTCTGGAGGAAAATATATGATTTGTTGTGTGGAATGCTTTAAGGATCCAGAAATAAGGGGCTCCATAGAATCTCTTAATCATAAAGGGCAGTGCCCTATTTGTGGGGCTAAGGATACTTGGATTTATGACAGTGATTCAGATTTTTGGAATTCAGATTTTGAAGAATTGTTAACATCCATAATAGAAATATACAGTCCTGAAGAAAATTTGGATGCAGCTTTTCCAGATGACGCGAAAAAGAATATAGAACAACATATAAAAAATGATTGGAAGATTTTTAATCTTGAAGAAGCAGGAATAAGAACAATTCTTGAAGAAATAATAATATCATCGATTGATTTGGATGAACGGCTTTTGTCTCAGAAGGTTGGAATACCCAAATTATATGAAGATACTTTTTTAGAACAAAACTCTGTTTTGGGAAAATATCAGTGGGAAGATTTCAGAAGGTATTTGCGCAATGAAAATAGATTTCATGCGAAATACATTAATCTGGAAATGTTGGCTGAAATTTTGAGAGAGATTGTTTCTATTATTCCGAAAGGCACCAGATTATATCGGGCACGAATTGCAAAAGATGCAAACGGGTATAAACTAAGTGAGATGGGAGCACCTCCAGATGATGTAGCGTCCGCTGGAAGAGCAAATTCAAAGGGAATCAGTTGTCTGTATTTGGCAAATGAAAGAAAAACAACGATAAAAGAAATTCGTGCTGGAGTTTTCGACTTTGTTACAATTGGTACATTTAGAGTTAAGCAAGATTTGAAGATTATTGATCTAAGTATGATCACACACAATTCACCATTCTATGCAGATAAAGACAAGGTGAAATTTTTACTTAATGAAAAACATCTTCGAAATATAGAAAAAGATCTTGCAAAACCCGTGAGTAAAAGAGACAGTGATCTTGATTATCTGCCAACTCAATATATAAGTGATTTTGCGAAATATTTGGGGTATGATGGAGTGAAATATATCAGTACTTTTGATAAGAATTCCTATAATGTTGCTATATTTGATGCAAATACATGTAAATGTACATATAAAAGAAGTTATATGATTGGTGATTTGGATTATAAAATGAAGGCGTTATAGGAAAAATATAGCTATTTTTAACAAAATGTGTTATACTGTGGAAACAAAAGAAATTGTACCTAAAGGGCTGGTATTTCTTGGACTTTTATGAGAAGTCCGATCTGCTGAAAACGAAAATCTCACAGGGAGTTGGCAGATACAGCTGTAAATAAGAAAGGAGCACACACTATGGAACTTGGAGAAGGCATCAAAAAATTATTACTTGCAGGAATCGGCACTGCAGCAGTGACCGCAGAGAAATCCAAAGAAGTTCTGGATGAACTGGTAAAGAAAGGTGAGCTCACTGTAGAACAGGGCAAGGTCCTCAATCAGGAACTGAAGCACAATATCAAAGAAAGCGTGAAGAAGAACGTAAACGTAACCTTGAAGCCGTCCAACCCGGATGAACTGAAGGAAGTACTTGGCAAAATGACCCCGGATCAGCTGGCCGCCCTGAAAGAGCAGATCAGCAAGATGCAGGCGAAAGATGTAGACGCAGAGGAGACTGCCGAAGAAGAGGAAGAGGCAGAAGAAGTCGAGGAAGCCAAAGAAGAATACGAGGACGACCCTCAGGAATAAGCAATAACATTTTTCGAAAAAGAAATAGTATTGCCTTGTTTAAGAAGTGCAGCAGGAAATCCTGAACGGCATTGCGGAACAAAATAAAGAAATTTATGAAGGCAGGATGAGGAGAAAGAGTACCCGAATCCTGCCTTTTCAGTAAGGGGAACAGACATGGGTGTGACAAAGAATGACAGTACGATGAAGTCAGAAGCAGACCAGACACAAAGAAAGAATCTGGAAGTGGAAAACCAACAGGATAAAAATGAGAAAAGCAGCACCGCTGGTAAGAAGTCAAATGGCAAAGACACCGGCACGTATAAAGAAAGGCTAAAAGAAATTACAGCCGTCCTCCACAAGCATGCCATCACCCGAGGCGTCTCCCCGGAGAAGCTACGCCTCATTCTCACAGATCTCGGCCCCACCTTCATCAAGCTGGGACAGATCATGTCCATGCGCTCCGACATTTTGCCCAAGCGCTACTGCGACGAGCTGATGAAGCTTTGCTCTGATGTAGACCCCATGCCATTTGCGGAAGTAGAAGAAGTCCTCCGGGAAGCCTTCGGCTGTCCCTGGCAGGAAGAATTTCAGGAAATCCAGGAGAAGCCCCTTGGCTCAGCCTCTATCGCCCAGGTACACCGCGCCGTCCTGAAAACCGGCGAAGAAGTTGTGATAAAGGTTCAGCGAAAAGGCATCTACGAGATCATGGCCCGGGATATCGGTCTGATGAAAAAGGCAGTGAAGCTCCTTCCCCCTGTCAGCATCAAGGAAGCAGTAGATCTGAATCTTGTGCTGGAAGAGCTGTGGCGCGTCACCCAGGAAGAGATGAATTTCCTGACAGAAGCAGCCAACATGGAAGAATTTTCCAGGAAAAATAAAAATGTGGCATTTGTAAAAACGCCCATTCTTTACAGAGAATATACCACAGCCAGCGTCCTTGTTATGGAATACATCGACGGTATTCCCATTGATCATAAGGAAGAACTTCTCGCAGGCGGCTACGACCTTGATGAGATCGGCAGCAAATTTGTGGATAATTTTATCAAGCAGGTTATGGACGACGGCTTTTTCCACGCAGACCCCCATCCGGGAAATGTGATGATCCAGGGCGGCAAGATCGTGTGGATCGACATGGGAATGATGGGGCGGCTGAATGATCGTGACCGCGAGCTGATCGGGCAGGCTATCGAAGGAGTGGCACTGAATGACATTGGAAAAATCCAGGATGCAGTGCTGGCACTAGGGGAATTCAAGGGGAAACCCAATCAGAGCCGCCTTTACACAGATATCCGCGACCTTATGGCGAAATACGGCACCGCAGATTTTGGCGAAATCGATATCGTAGAAATCCTTACAGATCTGATGGACGTAATGAAGGAGAACAAGATCGTCATGCCCCATGGTCTTACCATGCTTGCAAGAGGACTGACCCATATGGAAGGGGTATTGGCAGATATCAGCCCGGAGATCAATATGGTACAGATTGCAGCTGCCCGTCTGAAGGGAAACCTTCTGGATGAAGGAAACTGGAAGAAGCAGATGAAGGGCACCGGGAAAAAGCTGTATCGCTCCATGCTCCGCGCTGTGGATATCCCTGCGCTGGCAGCAGATTTCCTGCAAGGCTGCATGAAAGGCCAGACCAAGATCAATCTGGACCTTCACGCCTCCGATGACCTGGCGTGGCTGATGCGCCGTCTGATCCGGAACATCGTGCTTGGTCTTTGGGTCATGGCACTTCTGATCAGCTCCAGTATTATCTGCACCACGGACATGACACCGAAGATAATGGGAATTCCGGCCTTTGGAGTGCTGGGATACTTTGGGGCACTGATCATTCTCATGTACCTGTTTATCAAACACTTTATGAAAAAGTAGTGGAAAAAACCAGTGGGAAAATCTGGTTAAGTGGATAAAATTACCAAACTTTGCAGGAAAGGCCAGAAAGAAACCAGGAGGGGTTGACACTAATAGGGCAGGGTGGTATTTTATTAAGAAGACTGGAATGGTGAAATTTGTCGAAATTGGAAATAAATAATACCGCTGACGCATGAACGGTGGTTACAGATTAGGAGAGATGTGACCTAAATATGCTTGAGAAAAAGCATAACCGAGAAGCGTTGGCGGGAAATATAAATTTAGATAAGTTATAAATATAAGATATAAAATAGATTTTGCCATTGCATTTTAAAGAATGGAAGGATTATGTCAGCTGTATTTACCTAAGCTGAACGGAAGAAAAGTACTTGGGAGGGAAAAGGAAAATATGTATCGGAAGGACTCAGAGGGCTGGTTAAAACATGCGGATTTTATTGTTCTGGATATGATCTGTCTGCAGCTGGCATTTATTTTGGCATATGCATTCCGCGGGTACGGATTCAATGTGTATGGAGATATTTTGTATCGAAATATGGCAATATTCCTTGGCTTTGCCGACCTGGTGGTGATCTTCACTTCCGGCACCATGAAAAGCGTTCTGAAAAGAGGCCACTATAAGGAGTTTGTCACCACCTTGAAAAATGCTGTGGCAGTAGGTGCTCTTGCAATCGCTTACCTATTCATAATCCAGGAAGGCCAGAGCTTTTCACGAATGATCCTGATCACCACAATTGTGATCTATCTGGTCCTCACCTATGCCATAAGAGAAATCTGGAAAAATTCCTTACATAAAAAAATGGAAAACGGTGGCGACAAGAAGCTGCTGATCATCACCTCCAAAGCGGTAGCAGAGAACGTAGTGCACAGCATGCAGGAAAACAATTATGCCAGATATTCCCTTGCCGGAGTGGTTGTGATCGATGAGGATTGTACCGGTGAGAAAATCTGCGGCGTCCCTGTTGTTGCCGGCGAAAGTGACGTGCCTATGTACGTCTGCCAGGAGTGGATTGACGAGGTGCTGATCGTCATCTCCGAAGATCTGCCATACCCGGACGGGCTTATCGACAAGCTCACCGAAACTGGCGTAACCGTTCATCTGAACCTTGCAAAAATCACCAATCAGACTGGCAAAAGACAGTTTGTGGAAAAAGTTGGAAGCTATACAGTTCTGACCACAAGTCTGAATTATGCATCCTTCGGACAGCTTTTCCTGAAGCGCCTGATGGACATCTGCGGCGGACTGGTTGGCTGTATTTTCACAGGAATCATTACCATCTTCGTGGGCCCCGCCATCTACCTGGCATCCCCAGGTCCGATTTTCTTCTCCCAGGAACGTGTGGGAAAGAATGGAAAGAAATTCAAAATGTACAAATTCCGCAGCATGTACATGAATGCGGAAGCGCGGAAAGCCGAGCTTATGAAAGAGAACAAACTGGGCGATGGGAAAATGTTCAAGATGGACTTCGACCCCAGAGTAATCGGAAATAAGGTGTTGCCGGATGGGTCACATAAGACCGGGGTGGGAGATTTCATCAGAAGGACGAGCCTGGATGAGTTCCCGCAGTTCTTTAATGTGCTGAAAGGGGATATGTCCATTGTGGGGACGAGACCGCCGTTGATTTCGGAGACGAATTTGTATGAACCGAGACATAAAGTGAGACTGGCGATTAAGCCGGGGATTACCGGGATGTGGCAGGTGAGTGGGAGAAGTGATATTACGGATTTTGAAGAGGTTGTGAGACTGGATAAGGAATATATTGAGAATTGGGATATTGGGTTGGATATTAAGATACTTTTGAAGACGGTGATGGTTGTGGTAAAGAAAGATGGATCAATGTAATAAGTAAAGAAAAATAAGTAATCCCAAAATAGATAGGTTTTAATATAAACAAAGGATGGATAGAGGAATGCAACAAGAAAAAGAAGTGCAGCATGTATATTTAGTAGGTGCCAAATCTTTGGGTGCTTACGGCGGGTATGAGACATTCGTATATAAGCTTACAGAATACCACCAAAATAAGCAAAATATTAAATATCATGTTGCCTGCAAAGCTAATGGTGATGGCTGCATGGACGAGAATAAATTCGAGGGTGTAACGAAAATTAATGATCATGAGTTTGAACTTCATAATGCTCACTGCTTTAAAATTGATGTTCCTCAAATTGGTCCTGCGCAAGCTATTTATTATGACGTAGCGGCATTGAAGGCTTGCTGTGAACATATCAAAAAAAATCATATTCCTCATCCTATTGTTTACATAATGGCATGCCGCATAGGTCCTCTTGCAGGTCATTTTTATAAAGAAATTCACAAACTTGGTGGCGTTGTTTACTTAAACCCAGATGGACATGAGTGGATGAGAGCCAAGTGGTCTGTGCCGATTCGAAAGTATTGGAAAATTTCTGAACAGATGATGGTTAAGTATTGTGATCTTGCAATCTGTGATTCTGTAAATATCGAAAAGTATATCCACGAGTGCTATGACGGTAAGGGCATCAAGGGCAGAAATCCCAAAACGACTTTTATTGCGTATGGCGCAGATCTGACCCTCAGCAAACTGGCTGACGATGATGAAAAGCTGGTGAACTGGTATAAAGGAAAAGGATTGACGAAGAAGGGCTATTACCTTGTTGTCGGTCGTTTTGTGCCGGAGAATTCTTTTGAAGTCATGATTCGAGAGTTTATGAAGAGTAAGAGCAAGAAAAACTTTGCCATCATTACGAATGTGAATGACAAGTTCTTGGATGAGCTAGAAGAAAAACTTCATTTCAAGAGCGATAAGAGAATTAAGTTTGTTGGCACTGTTTACGAGCAAGAGTTACTGAAGAAGATTCGAGAGAATGCCTATGCTTATTTCCATGGTCACACGGTTGGTGGTACAAACCCCTCGCTGATTGAAGCCCTTGGAAGTACCGATTTGAACTTACTGGTTGATGTTGGGTTCAACAAAGAAGTGGCAGAGGATTGCGCTTTGTATTGGAGCCATAAACCGGGTAGTCTTGCAAAGTTGATTGATAAGGCAGACCAAATGAATGCAGATGAAATTGCAGAGATGGGGCAGATAGCAAAAAAACGTGTGGCGAAAGAGTACACGTGGGATAAGATCTGCAGACAGTATGAGAATGTATTTCTTAAAAGCAATGAGAACTAAACAAGGCGGAGATGATGAACGAATATTATGCAGTTGTCGTTTTGTACAACAAAAAAATACAAGATTCAATTACAATTTCACATTTAATACGACTACAAAAAGAAAATCTTCACATTATTGTTTTAGATAATAGCACAGATGATTATGTAGTGGAAAATAGAGGATACTTTCCAATTGATTTGCTGACCTACTATAGTATGGGAGAAAATGTAGGACTATCAAAGGCTTATAATTACGCACTTTCTATCTTGGATAATAAGTCCGAAGATGATATTGTAATTTGGTTTGATGATGATACGCCTGTAGAACAGGAATATTTTGATTGCTTAAAAAGTAAAGTAGCGGATAAAAGATATGATGTTTTTGCCCCGGTGATATATGGGCAAAATGGTGTGATCTATTCGCCAAATAAATCAGGATGGCTGAAAGGAAAGTATATTAAATTCCCAGAACAAAAAATTCCACAGAATAAATTCAATGCAATTAATAGTTGCCTTGCTGTAAGATTAAAAGCATACAAAGGATATACTTATGATGAAGGCCTGTTTATGGATTGTGTTGACACAAAATTGTTTGATGATTTTCGGAAAAAAAAATTGAAGTTTTGCACACTTCCGGTAAAAATATATCAGAACTTTTTTCAGCGCAGTGGTAATAAGGATGTTCAAAAATATTGGAATCGGTTTCGTATAAGAATAAAAGATACAATGTATTATTCTAGCCTCAATGGTTTTGGGGGTAGGATTAGTGGATGTATTAGGATTCTTGGGTGGAGTGTGATTTATGGTATAAAGCTTAGGTCAATTAACTTTAGTTTGCTTTGCATTGCGCAGATGTTGAATCATGGGGGAGAAAAGTGATAACAAAATTTAAAAAGGATGAAATTTTATTTTATTTGTCCTACATTATACTGTATGTATCATTGTTTATTGGCGATGTCTATAATATCGGTAGTATGGATATATTGGCAAGATATTTGCGCATAGGCTCATATACATTGATTTTTATTTCCTGTATTAATCTGAGATTGAAAAAGAAAGATTTTTTCCGAATGTTTGCTGTTTTAATGGTGACATTGCTGTATGGTGTGAAAACCGGAGATTTATATTGGAGCATTTTAATCTTACTTATTTATAATTCAAAAAAGGTTGATATAGAAAGAGTTTATAAAACGAGTTCAAAAATAATTGTAATCGGTATAAGCAGTGTTTTGATTCTTTGCATGTTTGGAGTATTGCCAGACATTTTAACATCTCGCAATACGGTAGAGCAAATTAACTATAACAGACATTCATTGGGATTCTACCATAGCAATGTTTTGCCATTGCTGATTCTTTATTTAGAAGTGTATTATATCTGTATTGCAAAAGAAAGAATACGAGATAATGTAATAGCTTTTTTTATGCTTCTTGCAGGAGTTGTAAATACTTTCTGTCATTCGAGAAATGCGTTAATTCTGTCATTGGCATTATCTTTATTTGTTATTTTTGCAAAAAAAATGAAGAAAGATGAATATAAAATATTGTATCGAACTACAATTTTAAGTATACCTTGTATGTCGAGCTTTTCATTTTCAATGATGTTTTTACTACTAAAAGGCGGAATTTGGAACACAATTGACGATTTCTTTTCAGGAAGATTTAGACTGGCGATATTTAAAATGAGAAGAATTGGTCTTCACCTTATAAACATTATGAGTAATGAATCGTTCGTGAATGACAACATTACTTATGTTGATGGAAAAAATATGAGTTCGATTGTCTTGGATAATGGATATTTGTATGTATTATTAAGATATGGAATCTTAATTTTACTTATTTATTTTTTTATTGCCTATTGTTTAGCTAAAAAGAATAAAGGAAATGCATGTGTATTAGGAGCATTAATAGCAGTTTTTATAGCAAATTTTGTTGATAATGACTTGGTGGATTACTCGTTCTTTCCGTTTATTCTTTGGGCATTTAATGATTTTAGAGCTAATAGTATCATTAAAAATGTGGGAGAGAAAGTTGACAGAGTATATAAAGGAAAGATGGAAAAAATATGAAAACAGTAATAGTTGTAATTTCTACATATAATGGCGCAAAGTATATTGAGCGGCAGCTGAATTCAATTTTTGAGCAGAGTGGTGTAGATATTCAAGTCTTAGTGCGAGATGATTGCAGTAAAGATAATACGGTAAAAGTTGTGCGAGAATATGCGAAAAACCATCCACAAAACAAAATTGAAATTATCAAGGGAGAAAATGTCGGATTTGCAAAAAGTTTTTGGGTTGGTCTTTCGATGTGCGGCAATGCAGATTACTATGCATTTGCAGACCAGGATGATGTTTGGAAACCGAATAAGCTGATTCGGTGCATTGATGCGATGCAGGACGCAGATGAAGTCCCACAGCTGGCATATTGTAAAATGCAGCGGAGTGATGTTCAACTGAATCGCTTGGATGAACAGGTAAAAGTTTTGAAACCTGAACAGTTGACAAAAAAACTTACGTTAATTAAAACATATAATTACGGTGCAGCAACGGTTATCAATAAGAGTGCAAAAATGCTGGTTTGCAGAGTGTGGCCAGAAGTGGACGATTTGCCACATGATATGTGGGTTGGAACATTATGTCATTGGTTTGGTAAAGTATATTATGTAGATGAAGAGCTTTACTATTGGATTCGGTATGATACTAGTGTTACAGGAGAAGGAACAAAAGGAACAGCGACTCAATATAGGCTGAAAAAGACATTACAAAAGAAGTCGTACCCCAATATCAGTACAGCAATGCTGGAGTATTACAGTGATCTTCTGCAACCGGGGGAAATGGATTTCCTGAAAAAAGCAAGCGATTACAAAACAGTGTTCTATGATAAAGTGTCGCTTTTATTTGATCCGACTTTTAAAAGGCTGACGTTTAGCGGAACACTTGCTTTGAAACTGGGGATTCTATTAAATTGGTATTGAGGAAAGGGGAAGAAAGGATGGAGCAGAAAGTGTCAATTGTTGTTCCTGTGTATAATGTAGAAAAGTATCTGAAAAGATGTGTGGATTCACTTATTGGACAAAGCTACCCAAATCTCGAAATTCTCCTGGTGGATGATGGCTCAAAAGATAGCTCACTTTCAATCTACAAGGAATATGAATTAAAAGACTCCAGAATTAGAGCGCTTCATAAAGAAAATGAAGGGCTTGGCCTGACACGGAACTATGGCATTGAAAGAGCCACAGGAAAGTATATTACATTTGTTGATTCAGATGACTATTTAACATCCGATGCGGTTGAAGCTATGCTGGGAAAAGCAGAGGCAACGGATGCAGATGTAGTAATCGCAAATATGTTTTATAAAGATGAAGAAATGAAAGTTGCAGTGGCGGAACGTCTGTATACGGGTGCTGACATAAAAAGTGTGATAATTAACTGTATGATGGGAAATTATGCTGAGAAAAAAGATGCACTTTCTTATACAGCGACTGCAAAATTGTTTAACAAAAAGCTGTTTGCCGAAAACAACTTGAAGTTCCCTTCTGAAAGAAAACTTATTTGGGAAGATTTGGCGTTTAGCGTGGAGGCATATCCCTTGTGCGAAAAAGTATATGTTCTCCATAAACCTGTTTATTATTATTGTTTTAATGAGGGCTCTTTAACGCATACATACAAGCCAAATAAATTGGAACTTGTTATGGAATTGTATCATTATATGGGTGTAAAAATACAGGAATTAGGATTGACGAAAGAGGCTCAATATCGGTTGGATACGAATTTTATTGGGCATATTCGTACTTGCATTAAACTTGAAGTGTTTTATGCGGATAAAAACGGATTTAGAACAGCAAGTCAAAATATCAGAAAACTTTGTTCAAGGACGGATGTTCAAACGCTAATAAGAAGTTATCCTAAAAATTCTTTTAGCAAGTCACAATATGTTTACAACTTTGCAATGGAACGTAGGTGGATTTATGCTGTATATTTACTGACATGGCTTCAGAATAAAAAGAAGAGAATCGAGTAAGCAATGGAGAACACAAGAAGAATATATTTCGAAGATAATAAGAAATTTTTTAAATATGCGTTGCTTAAAGAACATGAATGGTATCTGTATTGTTTTCAAAAAAAACTGCGTACAGAAGAAAAGGCAAGTAATATTTTTTCAAGATTCATTTGCCGATTGAGCAAGAATAAATTGGGCGCAAAATTAGGAATTTATATACCAGCGGGGGTTTTTGGCGAAGGATTACATATTTGGCATTACGGTAATATTATTGTAAATGCGGAATCTAAAATTGGGAAAAATTGTATGTTGCATGGGGATAACTGCATCGGAAATAATGGCAAAACCGAAGGATGTCCTATTATTGGTGATAACGTTGATATTGGAACAGGCGCAAAAATACTAGGTGCTATTCAAATCGCCAATGGAGTTAAAATTGGTGCAGGTGCAGTTGTTGTAAAAAGTTGCCTAACAGAAAATGCTACTATTGTCGGAATTCCTGGCAAAGAGGTTGAAAAAGGTAAGCGGAGAACAGAAATGGACAAGACACCTAAAATTTCAGTGATTATGAGTGCTTATAATGAGTCATTCGATGAATTGAATAAAAGTATTGATTCCATTATAAATCAAACGTACCAGAATATTGAGTTCATAATTGTTAGCGATAATCCGGAAAACAAAAATATAAAGATGGCAGTCCAAGCGGCAAATGATCAAAGAATAAAATTTATAGAGAACAAGGAAAATATAGGCTTGGTTCAAAGTTTAAATAGAGCAATTAGTAAAGCAACAGGAAAGTTTATTGCACGAATGGATGCTGACGATATTAGTAGGAAAAATCGTTTGAAGGATGAACTTCAATATATGCAGCAAAATAATTTAGATATTGTAGGATCATTCATTGAAACAATAGATGAAAGCGGTGATGTTCAAAAAGATAAAATGAGATTTCCAATTACAGCTTCTCATGTCAAGCTGTTTATACGCTGGGGAAGTTGTCTAGCACACCCTACGTGGTTGGCGAAGTCAAAAGTCTATCAAACACTAAAAGGCTATCGGAATGTTCCTCGGTGTGAAGATTATGATTTTATCCTTCGAGCAATAGCTTATGGATATAAAGCTGGGAATATCCCGAAAGTGGAACTGAGTTATAGAATACGTCAGAGTGGCGTATCAAAATCACATGAGGTGGAACAATTTCTCTTAAGAGATTACCTTTCTAAAAATATGAAACGGATTGATTCGCTTACGGAAGAGTCTATTACAGAGTTTCTTGATTCTGAAATATTCCATAGGCAGCTTGAGCAGTTTTCACACTACAAAAATTCAAAACAAATAATAAAAAATGAAACAGGAATTAAAAAAATAAAAGGAATTGTAAAAATTACAGGAAATCAATTTCTTTGGAAAGATATAGTAGAAAAAATGACATTATTAATAAGAGAGCACATGTAAATTGAAATTCAGTATAGGAGAATTGCTTATGAAAATTGCAGTTACGGGTGCAAGTGGTTATTTGGGTACAGGAGTAGTTAAGCAACTTTGTGATGATGGTAATGACGTTATTGCAGCGTGTCATTCTGCATCCAATCTCATTGATTGCCGTGCTACGGTTAAGGTAGGAGATATTTTTTTGTATGATAATCCTTTTGAAGAATTAGGCAAACCAGAACTCCTTTTACATATGGCATGGAGAAATGGATTTGTTCACAATGACCCTTCGCATATAGAAGATTTGCCAAAACACTTTGAGTTTATAAAAAAGATGACGGAGTCTGGTGTAAAGCAAATTGCAGTCATTGGCTCTATGCATGAGGTGGGATTTTTTGAGGGGAGTATAAAAGAAGACACTCCAACGCATCCGGAAAGTTTATATGGTATATCAAAGGATGCGCTAAGAAATTTGACGAAGTTAGTCTGTAAGAATAAAAATGTTATATTTCAATGGCTACGAGGATATTACATTGTAGGCAATACAGATTGTGGATGCTCAATATTCTCTAAAATTGCAGCGGCAGAAAAAGATGGAAAAGCACTATTCCCATTTACAACGGGCCAGAATCAATGGGACTTTATTGATTATGATGAATTTGCGCGACAAGTTGCTGCAACAGTTGAACAAAATGAAATTAATGGGATTATAAACATTTGTCACGGAAGACCTGAAAAACTTTCTGATAGGGTTGAACGTTTCATTCGCGAAAACGGTTTCAAAATTAAGCTTGATTATGGAAAATTTCCAGATCGTCCATATGACAGTAAAGCGGTATGGGGCGATGACTCAAAGATAAAAAGCATAATGAATAGGAAGGCGAATAAGTGATATACAAAACCTTGCAACGGATATGGCATTATTTTAAATGCGTTGTTATATTGAGAAAAGAAATAGGAGTGAAGAAAAAGTCGGAATTTTGTGATTTTGGAAAAAATTCAACGATTACAAAACCATTTCTTCAACTGTCTGGATGTAGCAATATAAAGATAGGTGATAATACAACTATTTTAAGTAATGTAAGGCTGGCTGTTTATGGAAGTGGCAGCAAAGCCAATATAACAATTGGAAATAATTGTTATATTGGTTTTTGCTTTTCCGCATTAGCATCAGTCGAAGCAAATATTGAGATAGGCGATAATGTGCTTTTTGCATCGAACGTTCTTGTGACGAATGAGAATCATGGTATTAATCCGGAATCAACTACACCATATATGGACCAAAAATTAAGCGCACAGGATGTTAAAATTGGAAATGGATGTTGGATAGGAGAAAAAGTGAGTATATTATCTGGCGTCACAATTGGTGAAAAGTGTATTATTGGTGCAGGCTCAATTGTTACAAAATCTATTCCGAGTTATTCAATTGCAGTTGGTAATCCGGCACGAATAATAAAACAATATAATTTTTATACAAAAAGGTGGGAACGATATTATGGTGAAGATGAAAAAAGGTAATATTTATCTACCTCTGCAGGGAAGAATAGGAAATCAGTTATTTCAGTATGCACTTGCGAGAAAAATTCAGTTATCTTTGCCGAGGAAGATTACAATAGTAATGGATGATTCTGATATTTTAAGATGTGGTTGGGTTAATTCGTTGGAGAATTATGATCTTCCAAATGTTAAATATATTCATGAGAGTATTCTGCTGGGAAAGAAGAATTTTACAAAACAATATCTACTTAGAAAAATTTATCGATTTTTTACGAGAAACAAGAATTATATTAATAAGTTTGAAACAGAGAAAAGACTAAATAAACTCTTCAATGATAATGGAATGTTTTTTTGTGAGAATGGGTATATTGAACCGAAATTGAATTGTAATGCACCGATATACCTTGAAGGTTATTTTCAATCACAGTTGTATTTTGACGATATAAAGGACGATTTGTTGAAACTCTTCAGCGGTCGGCAATTTTCTGAATTTTTCACTTATCCTGGATTGGAAAAAATACAAAATCGTAATAGTGTATGCATCAGTGTGAAAGTAGAGCATAACGTCGGAAGTTCGATGTATGATGTTTGCTCTATGGAGTACTGGGAGAGTGCAATAGAATATATAACGAGAACGGTAGAAAATCCATTGTTTTTTATTTGCTCAGATAATGTTGAATACGTGCTAAGGAACTTAATTGATGCAACTAAGTATGATTATGTTGTTCAGGACAAGAATGTTCCGGTTTATGTTTCCCTTGCTGTTATGAGTGAATGCAAACACTTTATTATTGGTAATACAACATTTGGATGGTGGGCACAGTACATGTCACAGAATCCGAATAAAATTGTAGTTGCACCTTCGAAATGGATGGCAGTAGATATGCCAATTGATTTGTATGAAAATAATTGGCATTTAATTGAGGTTTAAAGGAAGATGAGCATGAAAAAGAGTATAGGAATTTTATATATATGTACTGGACCTTATGTACTTTTTTGGAAAGATTTTTATAAGTCTTTTCAGGAAAAATTCTTAGTTGACTTTGAAAAACGCTATTTTGTGTTTTCAGATGCAGAAGAAATTTATGGACAAGACGATCCCGATGTCAAAAAAATCAAAATAGAGCCACAGCCGTGGCCATTGATTACATTGCTTCGTTTTTCCACTTTCTTAAAAGTGGAAGAGGAATTGAAAAAGTGCGATTACTTGATGTTTTCCAATTCTAATATGGTGTGTGATGCCGTAATTACACCTGAAGAATTTTTACCAAGAGAAAAATTAAACGAGACATTAGCGGTTACTATTCATCCTGGATATGCTGGTAAAAAAAAGATAGATTTTCCTTATGATCGAAATAAGAAATCAACAGCGTACATTCCGTGGAACTGTGGATCATATTATGTTATTGGAGCAATGTTTTGCGGAACGAGTAATGCTTTTATTAAGATGTCAAAAACATTAAAGAAAAATATAGAAGAGGATCTCAAAAGAAATATCATAGCAAAGTGGCATGATGAATCACAACTCAATAGATACATTATCGGCAAGAAAAATATTCGAATTTTACCACCGCAATATTGCTATCCTTGCGGTATGAATGTGACCTATGCGAAAAAAATTTCAGCAGTCAATAAGGAGGCAAAGTTTGATGTAAATACTTTTAAGGGTCAGTATAAGAAACAGTCATCATCGTTGAGAACTTTTGTGGGAAAAATCAAACGAGAACTGATACTTAAGGAACATGTTCTCTATTTTATCGATTGCATAAAGTGTAGTAAACTTGGGGAAGTTAAAGATGCAGAATAAAAAAGCAACGCTAGTTAATATATTTGCCGCCCTTATTACATTAGGAGTCCAAATGTTTATTAGTTTCTGGCTATCTCCTTTTGTGGTGGGAAAACTTGGAGAAGAAGCATATGGTTTTATAAATCTTGCAAATAATTTTGTGTCTTATGCTAGTTTAGTTGCTATTGCTATTAATTCTATGGCTTGCCGCTATATTTCGGTTTCCTACAATTCAAATCGTATCGAGGAAGCTAAATCGTATTTTTGCTCGGTTTTTATTGCTAATTGTTTTTTATACGGGATAATAGTGGTGTTATCAATTCTGTTTATCGGGAAAATAGAACTGATAATAAGTATATCACCAGAACTTGTTTTACAAGTAAAGCTAACATTTCTGTTGAGCTTTCTTAATATGGGAGCGTCACTAATTGGAACAGTGTATACTGCGGCTGCTTTTTCAACAAACCAGATGCAGTACAGTTCTTTAGTTCAGATAGTTTCAAATATAGTTAAAAGTGTTTTGGTATTTGCTCTTTTTTCTATTTTACCCCCGAAGGTATATTATTTGAGTATGGCAACGCTTATAGCGGGAATAGTGACATTTGTTGGAAATTATTTTGTGACCAAGAAATTGTTTAAAGACTTCGGTATTGAGAAAAGATTGTTTAATTTTGAAAAGTTGATGACACTTCTAAAATCAGGCTTTTGGGTTTTAATTTCAAATATTAGTAATCTTTTGCTGAATGGACTTGACTTGTTATTTAGCAATTGGTTTATAAGTAGCGTAATGATGGGACGTTTGTCACTTGCCAAACAAATACCGCTAGCATTAAGTAATGCTCTGGGAGTATTCTCAAATATCTTCTCTTCAGCATTAACGAAGGTTTTCGCAACAGATGGAAATAATAGCCTGATTGATGAGGCAACTGAACAACTCAAAATCCTCACTATTTTTTTTACAGTACCGTATGCAGGAATTATTGCGTATGGAAAAGATTTTTTAAAATTATGGTTAAGAGCAACAGAGTATACGGAAAGCCAGTATACTGAGATATATGTGCTAATGATACTCGTGTTACTTGATATTATTATTAGTACGTATATGTACAGCATTCATTCTGTATTTATCGCAATTGATCGTGTTAAGGTGTACTCTGTTATTCTGTTTATGGCAAGTTTGATTAGTATGAGTGTTACTTTAATACTTTTGAAATTTACAGAGTTAGGCGTTTATGCAATTGCTGGAACAAGTACAATAGTGTTAGGATTTACCCATGGTGTGATAGTGCCCGGTTGTGCAGCTAAACTTTTGAAGAAACCGATTTGGCTATTTTGGAAGAGCGAACTAAAATCATGGATTTCTCTCGCAGTGACAAGTACCCTTTTTGGCGCAATAAAGTTTTTTTTAGTGTTAAATAATTGGAAGCATTTTTTTATAAGTATTATGATTGTGGCAGCTCTTGGATATTTTACTCTCTTTTTTATTACATTTGATAAGAATGAAAAACGTGAATTTGTTAAAATTATTAAAGATAAACTAAGCAACGAGTAAAACAAATAGAGGTAATACAATGGGGAAAATGTCAAAAATTAAATCTGAAAAATTTACTTTTTTTACTTTCTGGATGACTATATGTATAATCGTTTATCATACTGCTCCTCATTTGCTGGTTATGGCTGGTATGGGGGGGTACGATAGAAAGTTTATTGAAACTTTAGGCCCAATTGCATTAAACTATTTCTTTGCGACATCGGCATATTTCTTTTTTTCATCAGAGCACTGTTTTGTGTTTAAAATGAAAAAACGTATAAAAACACTGTGCCTTCCATTCGTTGTATGGAATACACTATATATTCTGTTGTATATACTTCAAAATGGAATTCCAAATTTATCTACAGTTGTGCTGGGATACACATTAGAACCGTTTGATGGACCGCTATGGTATATCTTTGTGTTGTATATTTTCTTTGGACTTTCATACCATATTGATTGTATAAGGAATAGCAATTCGAAAGGATTATTGTTTTGGGTTCTACTAATTTCTATCTGTGCCTCATTGTTTCATCAATTTTATATCTCTGGCAGTGTTTCTTTTGTGTATGATTATTGGTTTGAGCGCACAATTAGAATGATTCCAGCATTTTTGTTTGGGGCTTATTGCGGAAAAAATGCAAAAACAAAAAAAATATTGAAATTGCCATATATAGCCATTATGATTGTTGCTATTGTTTCGTGGGGATTAGCAATATATTTGGAGGACTGCTTTGTAACGGTGCTTCTATTGTATATTTGTACTGTATGTGTATGGTTCGGTTTTCCAAATATAAATTTCAAACTGGCGCCTATCTTGTGCCACTCGACATTCCTGATATATGTTTTACATGAAGGTATCGTAATTGTATTGCTTGCATTTATGAACAATATAGGATTGAGTAACGCTATTATTAATAGAACTTATTTCATAGGATGCCTTTTGATTTTTCTTTTTATTGTATTAGGAACGGCGATACTTATAAACAAAATCATTGAACAATGCCCTGTAAAAGTAAGTGAAATGCTGACAGGTGGCAGAAGTGGAGCAACGCATAATAAAAGAAGTTTTGTAAAGAACATTAAAAATAGATGAACAAGCGCAGAGTAAATTATAAATCGTAACGAGGTGACTATTGCATGTGAACAGGCAGCAGATTGAAGATAGAAATTACATAGCCAAACTGAAAGTAGATGACATGCGGAATATTATTAAGTATGGGATGCCTGCTATAAGAAGAATTGTAAAGTGGTGATGGGATGAAAAGTATCATATCAAAAATTACTGCTAAAGAGGGTGTAACTTCCAGACAAAGTTCCATCTAAACAAAATTGTAAGTGCATCAAAACATGGCGTAGTGACTTGTCTCGATATTCCTGATATATTGTAAATCATCATATATTAGGAGAAACTTCTATGGCTAGAGCAAATCAGGAAACTGTTACAACATTTGGTGAAGTTCTTCATTCTCTGCGAACATTTCTTATTCACGGAACAGGACGAATACGCCAGACAATCGGCTGATGATTTATTTTCAGGGGATGAAACTTTATATCCCGGGGCTGGTTGCAGTCGTTACGTTAAGTTTTAAACTGGATCCGTACAATGGTGACTATGTGTTTATTTTTTGCAACAGAAAAAGAGATTCCATAAAAGTTCTGAGGTATGATCAGAATGGCTTTATCCTGCAACCAAAAGTTACTGGATGATATGAAATTTCAGTGGTCAAGGACACCGGATGAAGTGAAAGAAATCTCTTTTCAGCAGGTTGAGTGGCTCCTTCAGGGACTGGAAATTGAACAGAAAAAAGCCTATCACCAGGTAAAAATCAATTATGAAAACAGCTGCTTCTGACAGCCGTGATAATGCCTTGAAAAGTGCCGGAAAAGCCTATAAATCGGCACTTTTTCAGCGAAAAAAGTGCCTTGAAATGATAGAAAAAAGCCATAAAAAATGGTATAATGTTCTCATCAAAACATGAGAAAAATGGTAAGACAGAGCATGAAGAATTACTGATGCTGAGATGATCTGGATGTCTATGAGTATCTGAAACACCTGCTCGCAGAAATGCCCAATAATCATCATCTGGAAGATTCATCCGTCATTGATCAGCCTCTTCCCTGGTCAAAGAAGCTGCCAGAACAGTGCAGAATGAAGCGAAAAAGAAAAAGTGTCTCAAACAATGATGTAGGCATTATAGCAGAGATGTTGCTATTTTGCATTACACTATGTTATGAGGCACTTACATTTAATAAAGCACAATACACAAAAAGCTAGGAGATGAACTATGCCCCAAGATGCCAAAACGTATGATTTACTAATCGTAGGCCCTGCTGACACAGAAAAATATTTTGTATGTATAAAGCGTGCAATTGAACGTTTTAATACGGGAGTGGGAAAAGAAAAAAGAATTATTATTATAGGACAGGAACTTAAAGGATTAATTTATGCTGAGTCAGGTGGGAAAAGCGATACGTTGATTCGAAATCAGATCTCAGAGAAAATTGATTTGGTTACAGCTATTTTCTGGAAGTCAGATGATTCTTTAGCAGCGGTACCATATTTGAGTACGACTGAGGTAATTGAACTGGCCTTGAAATTAGATAAGCAGATTTTTACATATTTTCTTGAGAGAGAAGTATCTATGTCAGAGGTAAATTTTAGGGATTTGGAAAGCATAAAGTCACTTCAGAATCGCTATCGTGAAAATATCGGGATTTCTTTTAAAGTAAGGGACGAACATGACTTGGAAGATCGGGTTTTAACTGACCTGCAGTTGTTTTTTTCAAACTTTGATAAGAATCAGAAGAGTATTCCTACTTGTGATAGTATAAATGATGAGCTTTTATTTTCACAGAAAGGATTGTATTTTCTTCCATATGGTTGTGTTGGACGCGAAAATAAGATAAAAAAGCTTGAAAAGCTTTTGGAGAATAATCGGCCTGTTGTTATAAGAGGCGTAGCTGGTGTGGGAAAGACTACGCTTTGCAGCTATTATTATCAATTGCATAATAAAGGTGCTTACAAATTTTCAATGCCATTTGTAAATTTAGAAAACTGTATGTCGAAAGCTGATTTCATACATGCTATGTGTGCTGCATTACGAATCAAAGAAGCATTTATGGGTTTGGATAATCTTCTGGAGCAGATACATAGCACAAAGAAACATTATGATGCATTCTTTTTCGACAACTGGGAAGATTTTCAAGTTAAAACTATAGGCAGTGAAGAGTTTCGATGTGTTTGTGAATTTGTTAATACACTTGTGTGTAATGGGTATAAGGTTTTGGTTTCAAGTCAGATGAAAGCCCCAACAGGCTGGTATGATTTTTCTGTGGATATTTTGAATCCAGAAGATGGAAAATATTTGTTTACAGAATTATTAGAAAGAAGGGGAAAGTATATAAATCAGATGTCTAAAGTCGAAATATCTGCATTTGAAACTCTTCTTAAGAAAATGGAAAATCATCCGTTGACAATGGTATTGACGGCTTCTTTAATAGAGGATCCAAATGATACATTAGAACGGATTAAAAATAAATGGAGTGAAGTCTGTGATCAAACGGAATCCAAGAGACATCAATCAATGAAAATTGCATTAAAAATGTCATATGATGCAATTGTAATGACGCCAGGTGCAGTAACGCTATGGGGATTGATTGCAGGATTAAGTGCGAATTTTTCCACTTACTTTATTAATGCTTTAAAACATATATCTCCGGAAATTTCATGGGATGACGCTCTAAGAGCGCTTTCTAGCAGAAGCCTTGTTCAATTTTCTGTAAATGGAAAGAGTTTACATATGTTGATGCCGGTGAAGGCACAATGGGAGCGTCTGGCTGGAAAAAAGGAAAAAAGGGAATGTTATGCATTGTGGGCTAAATTAATCGGATACGTTGCAATGCAAGCCGATTCTTGTGAACATACACACGATGCTAGATTAAGCAACTCCATCAGAGGTGTTGTGTTTGAATGCATGCGTAGCTTTATGATGATCACGGAGTTTCTTATTCAGGATGGGCAGATCGAAGCCGCAGAGAAATGCATTAATGCTATGCAAGATTATTACGAATCACTTTCAGACAGCGCATTTGAATTTCTTAAAAACCTGCCTCTTGATAAATTTTCATTAGTCACAAAAGGAATGATAATTAAATGCAAAGGTGATATTTGCAGACTTGGTAGAAAAGAAGAGCCAAACATAGCAGAAGGCTATTATAAAGAGGCACTTGTTTGTTTTGAAAAGTGTAGGGAAAATGTATGGCTCGCGCAGGTTATGAATGTGATAGGTAAAAATAAATTTTGGAGTTTTCATGATGCAGAGAAAGCTTTAGGCTGGCTCGAAAAGTCTGAAAAATTATCAAAGGATGAGCAGTATACTCGGGGAATTGCCGAAGCGAAAAAAGATCAGGCAATTATATTAACCGAAGAATATAAATCATATGAGAAAGCTAAAAAATATTTGGAAGATGCTAATTCTATGTACAGTGAATTAGGTGACTATCGGGGAATCGCCCACACTTTGAAAAGACAAGGTGTTATTATGGAGAAATCAGGCAATATTTGTAAGGCTGTAAAAAAGTATGAAGAAGCACTGGAATTTTATGAATGTGCACATTACATTCAAGGACAAGGAGATACTTTATCGCGTATATGCAATGCATATATCGAACTAGGAGAAAAGGATAAATTAGAGAAAAATATAGTACGTAGTGAAAAAATAATGGATAAGATTCCATATCAGATGATTAAAAACGATCTGGCTGGTAGTATCAAAAAAGGCAGAAACTGGCTACAGGACAGGGAGTGAATTAAGATGATAAAGAAAGTGGAACTTTTAGCACCAGTTAAGGATAGAGAGTGTCAGCAGGCGGTTATTGAAAATGGAGCGGATAGTGTTTATATGGGCTATCAACAGTTTAATGCCCGCATGTTTGGTAAAAATTTTAATGAATCAGAATTTCGTGAGAATATTAAATATGCACACGAAAATAATGTGAAAGTATATCTTACATTAAATACGTTGATTAGAGAAGATGAAATGCATTTAGCGCTGCAAATGGCAACACAGGCGGTAAAAGATCATGTTGATGGAATCTTGGTTCAGGATATTGGATTAGCGTCGGAGATTCGAAAAAATATTTCCTATGCTGGTCTGCATGCCAGTACACAAATGTCTGTATCAAATCATTATGGTGTTAAGGTATTACATGATATGGGATTTCAAAGAGTGGTTCTGGCGCGCGAATTAAACTACCAGGAGGCTAATGCAATTAAGCAAATATGTCTTGAAAGTAATGACATGAGCCAAATGGAAATTGAAGTGTTTATTCATGGCGGACTATGTATTGCCTATTCGGGACAATGTTTTTCCTCGTCTTATTGCTTTGGCTCATCTGCAAACAGAGGACGGTGTTTGATGACCTGTTGGAAAGGATATGAACTTAAAGCAGGGAAGAAAGTCTTAGAAAGAGGAAGCCTGTTAAGACCACGTGATTTAGAAGGGCTATATGGATTGAAGCATCTCATGGAAGGAGAAATTGATTGTCTTAAGATTCAAGGAAGACTCCGAAATAGTAATTATATTGGTGAAATAGTAAATGTTTACCGACATGCCATCGATGATATTTTTGAAAAAAGAGAAAGTGAAAATAAGAAAAAAATTTACAATAGCCGCTTATGGGCTGTAAGTCCAAGGGGATTGACAAGTGGAAATTTGTTGCCAGAAGCAGATAGGAATCTAATCATGGATACAAATGTTGATGTTTTGCCAGAAAAAGCTGAAAAAAGTGACAGTAAAAAAGTTATTGGATCACCACAAAATAAAAAAATAGCTGTTTTCTTGCAAAACATTTCGCCTGATAAAGAGTATTCTTTGCTGCGGAAGGATATTGACTGGGTATACATAAAATATGAAAGCTTTTTGTTGGATGAATTAAAAAGCATGCTTCATGAATTGTGCAGGAAGTATCGTGTCTGTATTTATATGCCACCAATGATTTACGAAAGAAATTGCGAAACGGTATATGATAAAGTGGATGCTATTGTGAAGAATTATGCCATAAAAGGCATTGTTCTGTCAAATGTAAGCGATCTTATGCTGATAGGAAGATATGTGGGAAAATGTTTGGAGTATATATCTGGGAATGATCTGCATATATATAATCATTTTACTGCTGACAGCTTAATGAAAATGGGAGTTAGAATGGGAACTTATTCATTAGAATTGCCGTTTGATGGATGTGCTGAGCTAAAAGAACATACAAGTCTCCCTATGCAGCAGATTGTCTTTGGGCATTCAGAGTTAATGCATATGAAATATTGCCTGCTTTCACATAGCAATGAATGTGATAATTGTGGAAGATGTAAGGATGAGAAATATGGAAATCTGGAATTAAATGGAGAAGCCGAATTTTATGTTAAAATTAATAAATTTCAAACCGAAACTGTATTGTACAGTAAAAAGACGTTTTCTGCGGATACGACTCGTGTGGTAGGAGATTCTTTGCGATTTGACTTTATGAATGAATCGGTTTTACAGATGAATTCAATTATAGAGGATATTAAATCAGGTTGGTTTTATACAGGAAGAGAGTATGTAAATGAAATTTTAAAAGGGGAATAATAAATGGGCACATTAAGCCAGAGGGACAATTTTATACCGCCAAAATGGATAAAACATAAGATACTCACTATTTGGAATTTACGTGATGATGAGGAGCTAAATGCAACAATACATCGATATCATATATCTGACTATGAGGAATGCCTAAAAAAAATAGAGAAAGAATTAAGTACTTCTGCTGAGATGGTTGTATATATTATTAAACTTGTATACAGAAAATCTGTTTATAAACTTCCTAATTTTATGATTAGGAGTCGTGAAGATATTGCCTTATGCAGAGATAAATTGAAAAATATAAAAGAAAAGCAAGTTATAGAAATCTGGTATTGCAAAAATGTATTGGATAGAGAAAAAGTATATGGAAGAATGCAGTTTTCTTTGGATGAATTATTTCCGAGAATAGTAGTAAGAAGAATGGAAATTGTGTGGGGAGATTCTGCCAGAATGATAGAACGATATCCGAATTTGGATTGTGCGTTTGCAGCAGTGGAAATTGCTGGATGGGGAAAGAACTTTAGAGTTATTGATATGATTCAGGCAGATAAGTCCAAAACGGAGATCAAGGAAATGATAGATATGTTATTAAATATATTAAGCAATTATCAGAGTAGGATTATTAATTTGGGAGAGTTTGTAAATGAATGTGGCTGCTTGTCATTATGTATTGAATTTTCATATACAAAGGAAGGGAAATTTACAATTATCGATTGGGACAGCGATAATGATATGAATGTTATAAATAAAATTTCTCATGAGCAAGTACTGGTGTAAAGAAAAAATTAAAATGAAGTACATTTTGGAGGGCAGAAAACATGTGTTGTGATTGTTTTTTTTGTGGTGACGGAAAATTTCTTATGAATAAAAAAATTGGTTTGAGTGGAACTGACTGGGGAGTTTATGAAGATGAAAATGTATTTATAACTCCAGATGTTTCGCCAGTTTTAAAAGGACATTTTCTCATAGTTTCCAAGATGCATATAAATAGTTTTGGCAATGGAAGTGAGGAAATATTTCTGTCGCTCCAAAAGGCGAAAGAAATTTTAGTAGAAAAGGTTTATTGTCAGGAAAAGATTTTGTTTTTTGAGCATGGTGCAGTGATAAGCCATACTGCAGGTGGCTGTATTGATCATGCACATTTGCATGCAATTCCATTAGATAAAGATATTGACGTCGATGCATATATAGACAAGCACAAACTTCTGGATACTCCGAAATTTAAAATGAATTATGAAGTGGTTCATGAATTTGCAAAAGAAAAAAAACCATATATAGCGTATGGATACAATAAAGACGACATGTGGATACGTAATGCAGACTGGCTACCAACACAATTTTTCAGGTTGTTAATTTCCGATTATTATCCAGGAGAATATAATTGGAAGCTTGCATGTAAATCAGAGCATTCGAAAAAATTATTTAGAGAAACAATGGAAATGGCAGCACTGTTAAGTAAAAATAGTAGAAGGGAGTGTGAAAATAATGCCTAAAACAATAAATAGATATGATGTTTTGATTTCTTGCCCATCTGATGTGGGAGAGTACGTGGATAGTATAAAGAGTGCAATTTCTCGCTTTAATAGTACTATTGGAGAATACAAAGATATTGTATTACGTACGAGATATTGGAAGGATGATTCTTTTGCACAATCTGGTGGAAAAGCTCAGGAGCTTTTGAATAAACAGATTGTTGAAACGTCAGACCTGGCCGTTGCTGTCTTTTGGACGAAATTTGGTGAGCCAACAGAGCACTATGCTTCGGGTACCGAAGAGGAGATTGAAACTATGATATCCAATGGAAAGCAGGTTTTTGTGTATTTTTTGGATAAGCCGATTTCTCCATCAACACTGAACAGCAAGGAATACAAAAAAATAATTAATTTCAAGAAAAAATATTGCGGTCAGGGAATTTACGTTACTGTCAAGGATGAAATTAAATTAGAATCAGATATTCTGGATGGATTGACACATTATTTTGCAAAATAAAATGGTTGTTTATTTTGCAAGAAAGATTTTCCATTCATTTGTTGTTCATAAAGATAGTTGCATATTCCGTTTCAAGAGGGTTCTTCCTCAATTATCCGTAAATGTAATTGAAACAAAAGTGCTAAAATGATAGAATTGTTTTAGGAATTTTGTTATTATGGAAGGAATTGAAACAAATGAAAGATACCCTTGATTTACAAAAATTTTACCCGGAAGAAATAGGCATCAAAGAAGTAACTCAAAACGAAAAAGAAATTTATATCCATGTTTCTTTGCATTCGAAAAATTGTATATGCCCTAAGTGTGGAATGGTTTCAGAACATAAATATGGTACTTATAAAAGAAAACTTCAAGATCTTCCGATTTTGGGTAGAACAACGTATTTAATTGCAAATGCTTACGAATATCAGTGCGACAATTCTTCCTGTAATGTTACAACTTTTGCTGAGAATGTGAATGGATTTTTGAATTATTACAGCTGTATGACAGAGCGTTGTGAAGATTTTATATGCACTTTGGCATTGGAAACAAGCTGTGAAGGTAGTGCTCGTATCTGTCGTTCTATAAATATGAAAATCAGTGGTGACAGCATTATCCGATTGTTAACCAAATGATATGTAGAACAACCGGAGGTTCCATGTGGAAGCATCATTGGAGTGGATGATTTTGCATTTAAGAAACGGCATACTTATGGGACAATTATTGTAGATGAGACAACGCATAAACCAGTGACAATTTTCGATGGACGTGATGGTAAAACATTAAAAGAATGGTTAAGTAAAAATAAACATGTAAAAACGGTAACTCGAGACCGGGCAAGTGCTTATTCAGCAGCCATAAAGGAAATATTGCCTGATGCTATGCAGATTGCTGACAGATTTCATCTTCATCAAAATTTATTAGAGACCATAAAAAATACTACAAATTCTGTATTGCCCGTTGATATCAGAATCCCATCTGATTCTAACAGCATTGCAGAATCATTAGTTGAAAGCGATAGTAAAAAAATGCCATGCAGTGTGGATAACCTTAGCGAATATAATCAAAAAAGGGTACAACTGTACACTGAGATAAGGGAATATAATTCTGCCGGATACAGTAAACGCCAAATTTCTAAAGTGTTACATTGCAGCAAAAACACCGTGACAAAATATCTCAATGGAGAATATGAAGCACTTTGTAAAAAAGATTTTCGTAGCAGAATGGATGAGTTTTATGATTATGTAATCAAAACTTTAACTTCTGGCATCAGTCGAAAAGATGTATATCGCAATGTTATTGAAAAAGGATATAAAGGCGGCCAATCTGCAGCATATGACTATATGAATAAGATCATAGAACGATTCCAAATTGATGTTGCAATTTACAAAAGTTCTTCACCTGAAGCAATTCAAAACAAAAAGGCATTACAAAAATATGACCACCTTTCACGAAACGGCATATTCCGTTATTTTTGGATGGGAGTGGAACTTAGTGCAAATCATAAGGCATATATTTTACAGAAATATCCTAAACTCAGAGAATTGATGCGTTGTGTTCGAGAATTCCGTGAAGTATATGAAAAGAAAAGTATGCCTTTATTGTATTTGTTTATAGAACGGTACAAAAACTCTGATTTAAAAGAGATATCTCGGTTTGCAAATGGATTAGAAAAGGATATAGAAGCTGTGGAAAATTCTGTTGCCAGTGAACTTTCAAATGGTTTTGTCGAGGGGACAAATAGTAAATTAAAAATGCGAATGGTAAAACGCACTATGTATGGGAGATGCAACAAAGCACTTTTAGCAGCAAAGTTAATGTATGCAAAAGTTGAATGATACGGATAATTGCGGAAGAACCAGAGAGCACCGGAATAATCACGAATGCAATGATAGTTGTATTAGATGGGGTGATAAAATATAAATAAAACAAAAAGCATAACTTTTACTAGTGACTCATCGACATGTATGACCTTACTGTCATGAATCAGTTCATGGAGGCGAGCAGGAAAAAGTTTCCTGTTTGTTTTCAGCACAAAAATATCAGTATTAGACAGAAGTGCCAGCTGGAATATGTGGATGACAAAATCAATGGCAACCCCTTGCATCAACCAGTGAAATTGTTCCGCAGATAAGATGCTGAGCTCCGCGAAGAAACGGGACCATGTGAAATGACTGGATTCTACGAGATTGTAAAGGAGAAGAAATTCATTCTTTCCTAGAATAAACTTTTGAGTTTGGTGGAAGACTTTCTGGAGAAAAGAAACTGGGCGTTAGGCACAAACAGATGCACCATTCAATAGAAACGTAGTTTGAGTGGCGAAAAGAATATATTGCATTGATAGAAATTTACAAAGGGGAGGAAGTCACATGTCTGCATATGTGAAAATATCATATCCATCAGAAAAGTACAATTATGCAATGCGTGAATGCATAAAATTTATCGGAGAGCATTTTGGAAGAAGTGGTAGAAATCCCTATAAAGAGGGAAAAAGAATTATTGCAAAAAAAGTGAGGGGGGCTTCAAGAACTTCTATCAACAAAATGGTTTATCCGAAAAATATAAGAAACAGTAAAAGTAAAGAATGGAACTTTAAAAAGCGGTCATTCGATAGAAGCTATCGTCAAATAATGAAGCTTTTGCTTAAAAGTGAGTTTTGTTGCCAAGCCGAGTTGTTAATTTTAGAATTAATGAAAGAGGATAACGGTGAATTGTTATCAGAAATTTTGTGTCCTGATCAAATCGCTGCGTTATATTTTTCCATAAATGATGATAAATATGAGCGTGATAGATTTTACATAAAAAGATTTTTGTATGAGTATGAAAAATGGGATAGGGTTGTATTGAGCTAGAAAAGTAAAGGTGATTGGAATGAAACAATATGATGCAATAGATTGGCAGGCGTTTTCACAGAAGAAAAATATTGAGGAAATTGTAAAAAATACGCGTGATGATCATCAACTTCGATTAACGGCTACTATTGAAATTGCATTAAGCGTAATATCTATTGGTGCAGATAATACTCTTATTCCTCAGTGTTATATAGTCTGGATAAATACGTTTACATGTATAATTGCTGTTATTCCGTTGGTCTGGCTGGCTTATAAATACATCAAAAGGTATAAAGCAAATCATAGAACTGGAAAAGATATTCCAAACACTGATGATATGATTAATTTATTTGACAATGATATTTGCTACTATGTTCTTATGGCAGAATCATATACTCAAAAAATTAGAGGAATTTTACATAACGATGTATCGGAGGTTGAAAAGTTTTATTTTTTAGAAACTTGTTTTTATATAAATAAAGCTATTTATAATTTGTCTAGGATTTCTAATGTGATTGAAAAAGTATTTTCAGGCAATAAAAATAAACTATATGAGGAAAGAAATATATCGGTAACGAGATTAATAAACGTTTTTTCAATTTTGGACAATTGTAATGCTATCATTGCGGACAACCTGTTAAGGAAACAATCGGAGTTGGTGTAAACGAAAAAGCAGCCTTGAGTTC
>OFMG01000757.1_pt1 | contig 36481 bp, 34 predicted proteins | sample 1541751 | NCBI WGS metagenome assembly OFMG01 (sample SAMN04209232, study PRJEB22552) | human gut metagenome | biome: gut; material: feces | host: Homo sapiens | place: USA: Oklahoma
CTTGTTATTACTCACCACTTGCAGAAGTGGGAGTCTTCTCGACTGAGATAAAACATGGAAGAAACATGCACGCTCGAAATCTATAAAGAATTCTGAGCACGCACAAACACAAAAGGAGGATTTTATCATGAGTTATTTATACAAAACAAAAGGCACCTGTTCCACAATGATCGAAGTTGAGCTGGATGGACATATTGTAAAGGATGTCAAATTTACCGGCGGATGCAACGGTAATCTGAAAGCCATCCCAAAACTGGTGCAGGGTCTGACGGTTGAACAGGTAGAAGAAAAGCTTTCCGGCATCTCCTGTTCCGGACGTCCTACTTCCTGCGGAGATCAGCTGGCAAAAGCCTGTCGTGCTGCCCTGGAAGCACAGAATGCATAGCTGATGCATGACTAATAAAGAAAAAGGATTCAAAGCATCTGTACCTCTGTGTTCCATGTACAGATGCTTTTTCTTTCTCTATTGCTCGTAATTATCTGATAACTTAGCATTATATCTCACTCATTTCTGCCTATTCTTATTTATTTAAAATATTTTTTCACTTTTCTATTGACATATCATGTTTTATCTGTTATATTGAGTACAACAAATAAAGAACTTACAGTTCTTACAAAATTAAAGAAAGAGAGGTACAGTCCACCGGAAACATAATTTAAACTTCAAAAAACGATACTAAGCATAGGAGGTACGGTCCAATCTACATTTAAATTTTATCTTCATTTATTATAACGAAAGAGGTACAGTCCAATGAAATAGTTATTTTCTTTTCATAATTTAAATTCTTGAAACGGAGAACAGACCAATGGACAGGTAAATGAATTAATTTAATCTTAGAATACATAGTTGGAGGTACAGTCCACCAGAGATTAAAGTAATCAGCAGTTTTTCCTGATACCAGAATTGAATACATGACAGATACCATAGTAAATCAGAAAATCAAGGTTCAGATGGCAACGTTCAGATATGAATCGGATTTAAAAGGTCATGATAGAAGGAGATTTGAAAACGTAACGGGGAAAGCTCAAAAGAAAATTGAATCAAAAAATTGTATAACGAGACATATCGAAAGATTAAGGAGGAAAAATCCCTTGGAGAGTATATGTTATTAAGGCTACATTGATATCTGTAAAAACAGTATTGATGTAGCCTTTTCTAGTACAGTGTTTCTGAAATAAGTAGCATATAGAACGCAGGATGTTTTTACAAGTGTGTGATTCCAAAAATGCAGGCGTAGCGGGCTACGCCGAGGCTTTTGGAATTGCGCAATTGTGAAAATAGACAAGTTATATGTGGTACTTATTTAGAAATCGCTGTACTAGTACATCGTTTCGTAAATAACTGTACCAATGCCTGATTTTTTTCCTTCCCTCTTCTACTCCCTTTCTGCTCATCTTCAAAAATACTCTTTCTTTTACATCATACACGTTACTGTTCGCAGATCCGCCGGTTACCTTTCCCTGATTTCTATTGACACACTTCTCTTATAGGTGTAATCTAGTATCGAAAACTAGATGTTGTCGTTTTAGCAGACAACAAGAAAGGTATACAACTGAAATGAGAGAGATTATTATTTCCACTGAAAGTGGCTCCGATCTTCCGGAAAACCTTGTAAAAAAATACGATATAAAAGTCATTCCCATGCATATCGTCATGGATGGCACTTCCTATGCTGACGGAACCATCAGCGTAGATAAAATTTACGAATACCATAATGAGACAAAAAAAATCCCGACAACTTCTGCGGTAAATGTCGGCGAATACATTGATTTCTTCACACAAATCCGCAAAGAGCATCCGGACTGCGTTATTATGCATCTGGCTTATTCCTCGCTGGCATCTTCTACTTATCAGAATGCAGAGATTGCCATCCGTGAATTTGAGGATATCTATCTGATTGATACAAGAAACGTATCCGGTGGCTGTACGGCACATCTTGCAAAAACATATGAGATCGTTCAGGCGAAAAAAGATACTGTCACCGACTATAAAGCATTGGCTGATGAAATTGAATCCTGGAACAAGAAAGTCTTCTGTTCCTTCATTCCGGGAAATCTGGACTATCTGAAAGCTGGCGGACGAGTGTCCAATGCTGCATACCTGGGTGCTACACTGCTCCGTCTGAAACCACTGATTGAGATCGTGGACGGACAACTTCTTGCCTCCAAGAAATACCGCGGCTCTATTGAAAAATTTGTGGATACCTATATGGAAGAATATCTTGCGAAACATGATGTTTCCAGAAAATGTCTGTATCTGATGTATTCCAAAGGACTTTCCCAGGTTGCCCTTGACCGGATGAAAGAAAATGCGATCCGCTTCGGCTTTGAAAGCTATGAATATGTCATGACCGGATGTGTTATCAGCTGCCATAGCGGTCCGGGAGCAATCGGACTTGCCGGATGTTGTGAATAAGATTTTTTACATGTTTTTTAAAAGATAAATTCCATTCAAAAAATCCCATATTTTTCATCTCGCAGGCTAAAACGCCTTACTCTGATGAAAAATATGGGGGTTTTTCTTTACATTATGGTCTTTCTTTTGTAAAGCAGACATTCGCAATCCGCTTTGTCTGCTTTCTCTTTTTACTTATTTACGAATTTGACAGCCGTACCGTATGCAATGACTTCGGCCGCTCCCTGGATGATAGCTGATGTCGCAAAACGAATATTTACCACTGCGTCTGCACCAAGTCCTTCGGCTTCTTCTACCATACGCTGAATCGCCAGATCTCTTGCTTCGTTCATCATCTCGGTATAGGCTTTCATTTCTCCGCCTACCAGATTTTTGAAGCTTGCACCGATATCTCTGCCAATATTTTTGCACTGAATGGTACTTCCTTTTACCATTCCAAGCATCTCCAGTTCTTTTCCTGATATATAATCTGTGTTTACTAATACCATAAGCCTGTTCCTCCCATTTTTCGCCGCTCCCCATAACCGTGCAAGCACGCTTCTGGCTCACTTACGCTCATTATATCATAGGGTGTATGAAATATGTCATTTTTACTCCAAATTTAATTTATTTTTCAAAAACCATGTCGTCACAAAGAAGAAGATGACACTGTAAATGGCATCGGTGATGCACTGTCCCGCCAGAAGTTTGACATATCCGGCTACGACCATACCTTTTCCTGCATCAGCATGAACTCCGATACCGGCATTATCCACTGCCATGGAACCGTTGAGCATCTCAATCAGATTAAAGTTTGTCAGCGTACCGATAATCGCAATAATAATCAGAATTACGATAAAGGTCAGCACACTGTAAAACACTTTATGTCTCTTTGCAGCAGCACCGATTGCCATAGCCGTATAAACCAGCAGAATGATACGAACAATCTGAATCACCGCAGTTACAATGGTCAGAATGATTTCTCCCGCACTTTCCTGAAAAAATTTGAAGAAATCTCCCCATGGAAGGGAACACCAGTCAAGTGCAAACAGATTTCCACTGCCAGCCACACTGGTCAGCACAAGTACAAACACAGATACGATCAATGTTATGATACTCAGCAAAACCCAGATCAGAGAACTGATGGTTTTAGATGCAACCAGCATCCATGTAGGAACCGGAAGGGTATGCATCAGATAACCTTCTCCTTTCAGCAGATTTTTATAAAATCGCTGAAGGATCATAACAACCGTCACGATCATCAGTGTCATGATCAATAGTGTATAGATCAGGCCGCTGACTACAACTGCAATTGCATTCCCCTGTGTCGCCTGCCAGATAGTTCCTCTGGCAAGGAATCCAACTATCGCTGCCACGATCAAAACAGCCAGATACAGCACACCCATCAGCCTGCTGGTCGATTTCAACTCATACTTCAATAATTTTCCTAACATCTGAATACCTCCCTGAACAACTCATCTACTGATTTATGTTCTGTTTCACGAATTTCATCCACACTGCGATGAAAAACAATATTGCCCCGATTGATAAATACTGCCTCGTCCAGTACACGCTCAATGTCTGAAATCAAATGTGTAGACATTACGACCAGTGCATCTTCAGAATAATTCCGAATGATAGTATTTAAAATATAATCTCTTGCCGCCGGGTCTACACCGCCGATTGGCTCATCCAGAAAATAGATTTCTGCATTCCGGCTCATCGCCAGTATCAGCTGTACTTTTTCTTTATTACCCTTGGATAATGTTTTTAGCCGGTCTTTCTCCCGTAAATTCAACTGTTTTAACATTTCCTCCGCTTTCTTCCGGTCAAAGTCTGCATAAAAATCGTCAAACATTCCTACCAGTGCTTCCACATTCATCCAGTCCGGCAGATAATTTGCATCCGGCAGATAAGAAACGAATGCTTTTGTCTCCGGCCCCGGTTTCAAACCGTTTAACAAAATTTCTCCGGATGTGGGCTGAAGCAGACCATTTGCCAGTTTGATCAATGTGGTCTTTCCGCTTCCATTCGGTCCAAGTAATCCTACGATTCTGCCGCTTTCTAACGTCAGATTCACATCACTCAAAGCCATTACATTTCCATAATCTTTTGTCAGATTCTTACATTCCAGTCTACTGCTCATGACACGCTCCCTCCTTGTCCTCTCGGATCAAATCTATAATTTCCTCTTTTTCAAACCCCATATTTTTCATCTGCTGTAAAAATGTCTGTATGGTTTCCCTTGCTGTCTCACGTTTCATTTTCTGAATTCTCCCTTCATCATCTGTCACAAACCTTCCACTTGTTCTCTGCGAATGAACCAGTCCCATCCGCTCCAGCTCTGCCAGGGCCTTCTGCATTGTATTCGGATTCACCTCCGCCTCACTGGCAAGATCCCGCACCGATGCAAGCTTGCTGCCCGGTGCATAATATCCGGTTGCTATTCTGTTTTGAATAATATCAACCAGCTGAAGATAGATTGATTTGTCATTTACAAAATTCCACGCCATATCCATTCTCCATCCTTTCTTTGTTTCTCTGTGTATCTCTATGCATCGTTTGTATTATTGTACTGTTGTATTACTTGATTAATACAATAATACTTATGAATCATTTTGTCAATATAAAAAAAGAATTTTTATAATATTGCTATACGGTGCTGTCACTTCTGTGCTATGATATCTTTATTCAACAATGTGGTGGGCATTTGCAATCGGATTCCGCCACTTACTTACGAAAACAGTATTTCAGAAATATAGCCAGTACATCGTTTCGTAAATAGTTATACCGGAATGACACATTCAAAAAATTTCAAGAATACATAAAAATAACATGGAGGGTTTACTCTTATGAGATTAGGAACATACAAGGGCATTCATATGACACGCCCAAATACGGAAGTGACCAAACACGAAGTCCTGAACGTTTTAAAAAAGAAACAAAAGGAATATGCCGTTGCCACAAACATTGATGACCGCAGTGCACAGGAAGGCGATCAGGTAATCCTTGATTTTCAAGGCATGTATCATGGACAGGACATCCCGCATGGAAACGGTTCTGATTTTGCACTGACCATCGGTGCCAAAGCTTTTTTACCGGAATTTGATGACGCTCTGATTGGAAAAAATATCGGTGATACCTTTGATATCAATGTTACATTCCCGACAGATTACCGCATCAGCACTATGCAGAACCGCTCCGTTGTATTCCACACAACATTAAAAAAAATCCGTCTGATGGACTATCAGCCGATTGATGATGAGTTTGCAAAGGATTTTTCTGAATATACAACACTGAATGAATGGGAAAATGAAATTTTTTCCCATCTGCAGGCTCGGCGAAAAACTTCGGTACAGGAAAAATTGACCCGGGAAGTAATGGCAAAAATCATTGCCGATTCTGATATCCCGATTGATGATGACATGAAAGAAGAAATAACACAGATTTATTATGATGATTTTCTGGATGAACTGGAAATGAATCAGATCCCACTGGAACTTTACTGCAAGCGTTCCGGTCATACCGAAGATGAAATCTATGCTGACAAAGAGCAGGAAGCTATTAAAACAATTCAGGCACAGAGTGTACTCCATGCCGTTGCTGCTGCAGAAAAAATCAGCATTACGCCAGAAGAGCTGGCTGAGGAGCTTCGGGCAATTGCAATAGAGGAGGATGAAGATCCGGAGGAATTCGTAGAGACATTGGAAGAGGAAGATGTGGAGAATATCGCCGATCAGCTTACGATGGATAAAACGATGGCCTTCATATTGGACAGCGTGATTTACGATAGGTAGAGAGGAGAAGAACTCAGATGAGTGCTTTGGGCTAAGACGCCCTTCATCACTAATCTGAGTTCTTCTCCTTTTTACGTTGTGAAACACACTGTCTTTATTCCGGCCCCGAGACATGCCTTTCGGCACCAAGCTATGTTTCTTTTCTTTTTACGTTGTAAACCCGCTGTCCATATTCAATGCCTGTATAATTTCTGTCATGCTACCAATACTAGTACAGCGAATATTAATTAAACGCTATATTTGGAGGAATGAACATGAGTAAAAATATGTATACAAATAGAAATACACATGACACGAATTGTCACAGAAATTATGGTGGTCCAAATAAGGATGCTGTTACCACTGGTACGTTTGAGCAGGCAGATAGAACCGATGATTTTGACTATGATTATCTGGGAAAATCTGCTTCTGCCAATGACCAGACTGGTCTGATCCCATCCGGACCACAAAATGATGACGAAATTAAATCTTATCAGGATGTGTTTCCTTTTGCGCCACCGCTGCTGAAAAAGGATAAGGATTCGCTATCATAAATTCAACTTTTCTGGTTGCACTACGTAAATAGCGGGCTCAGAGCAAATTTTTCCTTCCAAGCGATTGTTAGCTGGAAGGAAAAATTTGTCTGAGTCCGCTTTCATAATCTTAAAGTATAGCCATAAATTTTAAGTCACCCTAAACAACTTTGTGATCCAGCCATTTCCGTCTGTGGAACCGGATTGTAAACACAATACTCCGCACGGTCCAATCGGCAAACATTCCGATCCACACTGCGATCGGTCCAAATCCCTGTGCCCGGCAAAGATAGATGCACAGGCTCACTCGGAAGATCCACATGGAACAGGTAGACAAAATCATGGAAAATTTGACATCTCCGGCTGCACGCAGTCCATACGGCGGGATAAATGCCGGAACCCAGACGATTGGTTTTACAATCGTGATTACCGTCATCATATAAAAACACATATCCGCACTGGCTGGTTCCATACCTGCGATCATTGTAATCGGCTTCGTCAATCCCCAGATGATGAGACAGCAGATGATAACAACCACCTCGGACAATACGGCAAGTTTCTTGATATAATACACGGCCTGTTCTTTTTCACCGGCACCGATACACTGACCGACAATGGTCATCAGACCAATTCCAATACCAATTGCTGCAATACCGTTTAAATTCTCTAATATGATCGTCATGGCCTGTGCTGCAATGGCGGTAGTTCCAAGTGTGGACACTGTGGACTGGATTGCCAGTTTACCAAACTGGAACATACCATTTTCAATACCGGACGGGATTCCGACAGAAAGAATGATCAAAATCAGTTTCATATCCGGACGGATACTAAAATAATCACGGATCACAATCTCCTGCTTCGGCACACGCTGACGGCAGATCATAATGATGGACATCAGAATCCGGGAAGCAAGTGTGGAAATTGCCGCACCGGCTACCCCCATATGGAATCCAAAGATCAAAACCGCATTTCCGGCAATATTTACCAGATTACATAATGCAGAAATCGTCATCGGCAGCCTGGAATTTCCCTCAGCCCGGAAAAATGCCGCATTCGCATCAAACAGACCGATAAATGGGAACGACAGAGCTGTGATCAGAAAATAAATCTGGGAATTATCCATAACATCCTGTTCCACATTACCGAAAATCAACCGCAGCAACGGATGACGAAAGGCTATACATACTACCATTAATCCAATGGAAATGACCAACATTGACAGCAATACCTGACGGGCTGCCTTATTGCAGGCCTTCACATCTTTTCTGCCCAGATACTGTGAACAGATGATGGCACCTCCGGCGGTCAGTGCGGTGAACACCTGAATGACCAGCACATTAATGGAATCCACCAGAGAAACAGCAGAAATAGCTGCACTTCCAACATTGCTGACCATCATACTGTCCACAGTACCCATCAGAGAATTCAACAACTGTTCCACCATCAGAGGTATCAGCAATACCTTCAGATCGTGATTGGAAAAAAGCAGCTTACCCGCATCTATCTTCTGTTTTTTTGTTCTCAACTCAATCTCACCTTTTCTCCTTCCTCCGGCAGAAAACTGTCAAAAATAAACATATCAAATGTACCGCGGGCAGCTTCCAGCTCGGCCTGACTCTTTATCGTCCATGCCGCGGTTTTTACTTTAAATAATTTTCGGCACATCCGAAATCCCCGGATATGTCGGTCTTTGTGATTATACGATATAAAATCCGGTTTTGCACAGAAATTCAACAGCAGATTTGTCAGGAAAAAACGCACAATCTTCGGCATCTTATCCTCGCTGTGAAAGAAATCCATAGACAATTGTCCCCGCAGTACCTTTGGATTATGTCTGCGATACCAGACCAGTGCCAGCGGATTAAAGCATTCCATACAGTAAACACCGCTGTATTGAGATAACATCTCTGCGGCAGCTTCCGTAGTCGCCTTGTAATCATAACCCACTTTGATCTCAACCACAAGCGGTGTTCTGCCCGCAATCAGATCCAACACAGCAGAAAAAAGCGGTATCTTTTCGGTACTGCCTTTCAAAGAATACTGCTCTAATTCTGCATATGTTAATTCTGTTAATTTCTTATGTATGCCGCACATACGCTTCAGGTCAAAATCGTGGAAAACCACAAGTTTTCCATCTTTGGTAAGCTGCACGTCCAGCTCAATGCCAAAACCCTGATCTACCGCTTTTCGAAATGCTGCCAGACTATTTTCCGGTGCTTCTGAATGATTATCAAAAAGACCACGATGAGCGATCATTGTATGATCAAAAGCTGCAAAAGACCGTGTTTTTTCTGTTTCCGGTCGAAGCATATATAGACTTAAGCCCAGTAAGCCAAACAGGATTGCGGCAGCAACAAAAAGCCATACCAGTATCATTTCTGTATTTTCCTCCGCATCTGTACATTTCAAGAATGCCCAGGCATTTTTGCTGCGAGATGCATGTCATGCAATGCATGCAAAGCTGACTATAACTCCAGCCAGCTTATGTTCTTTCACTTGCTCAGACAAATGGCATCTCTTTTCTTTTCTATGCCTGCACCTTGTTTAAGAAATGCTCCCATTCCACGACAGCTTTTTCAAACTCTACTTCTATCCAGTAAGTATCTTCCTCTACATCCACAGCGATCTCACAGCAACATGTGCCACCGTTTTTTGCAGGTTTCGGTGTCACTACAAATACTTTTCCATCTTCCTGTATTTTCCGGAAAATCTCTTTAAACTGTTCTTCCGGAATATCCTGATCCGGCACTTCCCGCTGCAGCACATTGTTTGCGTCATAATACTTTGCGCCTTCTAATAAAAATCTTGTAATTACCGGAGATTTGAAACGAAGTTCTGTGTCATCCAGATATCGATCAGTCAGAGTATCATTCGACGGATTGTTATGCTTTGCTGCTACGCCCAGCAGAACCATCGTCATAAGCCCCGGATTTAACTCCATTTTCTTTACTTCCGCATCCTGGAACATAAATTTATCCAGTTCGTTTACACATTTAAACGCCATAACCTATTCTCACTTTCTACTAATTCAGAATCTTTTGCTAATTCAAGTCAAACGCACGTGAAACTTGATGCGTGATTCTGGTCAGTGTAAGCTGACATAGACTAATTATAAGTATAATACACTGTTTTTGCAAGCCTGATTCCATTCGAGTCAAGAATGTCCTCGGCATTCCCTGTGCGCTAAAGGATATGTGAAAAAATAGGTGCTACAATAACCGTCAGAATACCTGCAACGGCGATGGATAAACCACCCATTGCCCCTTCGATCTCACCCATTTCCAGTGCTTTTGCAGTACCGATCGCATGTGCGGAAGTACCCAGTCCAACTCCTTTTGCCACCGGATGTGTAACATGGAATAACTTGTATACAAAATCCGCCAGCACATTTCCAACCACACCGGTGATAATAATAACCGCAACGGTAATCGTCACAATACCATTCAGTTCTTCTGACACACCCATACCGATTGCTGTTGTAATAGACTTCGGCAGCAATGTCACAAACATATCATGCTCCAGATGGAAGATCAGACACAATACCAGAATACAGACAGCACTGGTCAGGACACCTGAGATAATACCACCCATAATGGCTTTCCAGTTCTTCTTCAGCAGTTCCATCTGCTCGTACAGCGGAATTGCCAGACATACGGTGGCCGGTGTCAGCAGATAACTTAAAAGCTGTGCACCATCATTATATGTATCATAATCAATATGGAACCCTACCAGGATCAAAATAATGATCACGATAGAAATCAGTAACGGATTTAACAATGCAAATTTAAATTTCTTTTTCAGCAATACTCCGACTTCATATGCAAGGATACTCACCAGTACGCCGAAAAACATAGAATTATTCAGAATGTCCTTCATTTTTCTTACGCTCCTCTGCTTCAATCATCGTCTGTGTTACTTTTCCGGAAACACCCATAACTACAATTGTGGATACAAACAAGATCACAATTATCGGAATCAGCACTGGTTTTAATGTATCCCATGCGTTCAGCAGACCGACACCTGCCGGAATAAACATCATCGGCATGATCTCGATCAGAAATTTTCCCGCATCCTGAACCGCTTCCACCTTCAGCACTTTCGTTTCCAGCAGGACAAACATCAGCACAAGTCCGTAAATACTTGCCGGAATCGGCAGCGGCAATACATATTTCAATGCCTCTCCTATAAAAGAAATAAAAAGAATAATGACAAATTGACGAATATACTTCATAATAACGCCTCTTTTCCCTGGTCAAAAAGTCTACATTTTACGATAACATTTTTCCTAAAAATGCAATTCAGTTTCCCAATCATTATAGCAGAATTCAAATATTTTTCAATACATTGGTGCTACCAATTCAAAAAAAATAGAAAGCTTTTATTCGCGTGTGCGATTCCGTATGGCTGTTCCTGCTGCCCATATTCCAAACAATATTACAGACAGCAGACTTGCCATAATCCCATACCGTTGTCCCGGCGGTTCAAACTGCAGATCCACCGTGTGTGTACCGGCAGTTACTTTCGCACCGGCAAAAGCAGTATTCACTTTTTCCAGTTTTGTCACCTTTCCATCCACATACAGCTTCAGTCCGTTTTGCATTGGAATAGAAGTAACGAAATAACCATCTTCTCCTGCAGTAATTGCACAACTGAGTACACTGTTTTTGTTCCATTGTTCTTCCGGAAGCAGCGTCGCAGACTGCACCTGCTTATTCTGAAACAATGTTGTCGGAAAACGATAGCACGCGATTTCAGTCAGGTCATAAGTTCCGGCAGACAGCTTCAAAGAAATATATTTATCCCTGCCTTTTTCCTTTAACATATAAGAAAAGACATTATTTTCATTTGGATACGGTGCATCCAGACCGGATAACTTATTTCGCCTTCCATTTGCTGAAATGACCACCGGATCCGCTGTATGATTTTCTACCTGAAATCGGAAATACAGTGTTCCGTTTTCCATATCCGGATCCAGCGGAATCCGGAGCACACCGCTCTCCGTAGCTGTGATCCGATAACCCTTCTTCACCGGTGTGACCTGAATCTGCTTATCACGGCTGACTTCCTCTGCATCCAGCCCCGGCAGTGCAATTTCATCCATCTCAGATACTTTCACCGTTTTCTGTCTATCATTTTCCACCACGGTATATCGGCTCAATGCTGTCATTTTCTCCATATCGTCCAGGGATGCAAACTGTTTATCCGAAATGCAGTCCGCTGTAGTATAGGCAATTGGCAGTACATCCGTATTTTCCGCAATGACATATCTGCCCTTCTGCTGCAAAACGGAATAACCCGAAGGCATCTTATTCTCCGTAGTCAGGATATAGCGTTCTCCCATCAGCTGTGCAAACAGCGGGTTCCGCTCTTCCAATAATGCTGTCCGGTTATTAATCTGAATCGGCATTTTCACTACATTGTAGTAGAAATTCTGATACAGCGGATTTGTGACAGAAGAATACATATTCGCACTCTGCTGACCATAAAACAGCAACGCATTGCAGTCTTTTTTCGTATCCGTCAGCTTGTCGCAACGGTACAGCCGGTTTCCGCAAAAAGCCTGTACTTCTTCCTCTGTAAATTGCTCTGATTCCGTGTCAGTATCTGTATCCGAAACTGCACCGTTTTCCGTACCGGTATGCCAAACGACACCCGCGCCCAGACTTTGATCGGTATCCGTGCTCATTGTCTGCTCTGTATTTACACCGGATGCCTGACCGGCTTCTGCATTTGGGATTCCCTGCCAGCCTTCCATAGCCGCCGCCCCCAGATAAATGAAAAAGGGCATGACAAACAGACCGATATAGCGAAACATTCCTGTCCCGTACAGACTCTGCCGCTCTTCTTCTTCCTCCGTCAGATGCGCATGTTTTCGCAAAATCAGATCCACCAGGACAATGGTCAGCAGAATCGCTCCATCCAGTGTTACCCAGGCAAACCATTCCTGGTTCCGCTGGGTCAACATTATAACAGCAAAAATCAAAAGCGGCCACAGACGCCACTGCGTCTCACCCTTCCGGATTTTCTGAAACACCTGCATACAATAATAAATGACCACCGGTACAAAAGGCATCAAAATCTTTCCTCTTGCATACAAAGTTGCATTCAGCACATAAGACGCAACGCCAAAAAGGCTTCCCGCTAAAAGCAGAGCGCACTGCCAGCGCACTTCCCTCACCCGCAGTCCAAGCACCAGCAGATACAGGCACAGCAGCGTCAGCCCAAGACCATAAGGATCATACAACAGGTTTTTAATATTCGGCATCACCAGATCCACCCATGTGGTAGCTTTTTCTCCACTGTGCTTATGCTCCAGAATCGTCATGAATGTCGGAAGAAGCAGCATCATTGCCATTCCAAGCGACAGGATAACGCTGGTAACACCCTGAAACAACAGATGTCTGCGTCCTCTGACATCTTCCTTACGGAGCATTCCAACTGCAAACCAGCCGATCACTGCCAGACAGGCTATAGCATAATAGAAGCTGTGCAGATAGATCAGTGTCAGGCTGATGCTCATCAGTGCAAATCTGCGTTTTTTCAGGAAAATCAATGCCAGCAATAAAAACGGCATATAATTTACAAACATGATCTGCCGGTGTGTCTGGAAAAAACAGCCGGCCAGCAAAAAAAGCATACTTCCAAAGAAGGCAGCATACGGTGTCATTCCCTTCATTCTGAGCCAGAGCTGCATCAGGAGTACCGCCGCCAGATAGCTGCTCAGTGCATAGACCGGGATCAATACTGTCATAGGAATCTGTGGAAACAGACAGCCTATGATAATATCCGGGCGGTAATAGCCATAATACGCAAACTGAAATCCATTGCTTCCGCCTCCGAGGGAAATCCAGGACGGCGCCAGTGTCCGCTCCTGCATGCACACGTTTCGAATTGTCTCTGCCAGCGTCACATGCTGATTGTACCAGTCCGTAGTAGAACCATAAAAGCACCCATCCGGCCAGACCAGACGAATCAGCAGTACAAAGACCGCCACCAGAATTCCGGTAAAGATCATTGTCTGCAATTTTTCTATTTTTTTATCTTCACTTTGTTTCATCATTCTCACATACCTCACCCGTCACACACATTTAAAACAAATCGCTTTCGCTTTTATTCCTTAATATTTCTCTTTCTTAACGTTTTCTCTTGTATGACTTGTCCAGTATAGCAGAGTTTTTTGAAAATCCCCCATGAAAATTCTGAATTTTTCTTAATATTTAAGATGATGCCAGGGGCAAAACACCCAAATCTATTTCACAATCAGCTGCGCAGCCAGTCTGCATAACAGCAGATTACATGCTGAATCCGGAACAGTTCCGATTCACGGCTCACACTGCGCCACAATGCTTTGTAATCATACAGCCAGTATTCGAGTTCTTCTGCCAGTGCACAACGCTGCCCGCTGCATGTTTCATCTGATGTCTGATCACCCGCCAATACCATGCCCAGTTTCTGTAACAAAATCATTCCCTGTAATGCGATCAGATATGCGTGGATCTGTTTTTTCTGTTCTACCGGAAGATGTGACACAAATGCATACAGTTCACCTTTTATCTCTTCCAGCTGTTCTGCCGCTTTCTGATAAACTTCCATCGAATATAACGGTACTTCCCGGAGTTTTTCCAGCCTGTCTACCGCATTGCGCCAGGTAAACTTCCAGCTGACAGAGATTTTTGCCAGCACAGACACAAGTGTTTCTGAGACATCTCCATAAGCAATCCGGGATATCTGTCGGTTGATTTCGTCAAAGGCCGGAATCTCCGGATTCCAGGAAAATGCTGCTCCATAGATCATTCCAACCAGACTGAAATCCGGGTGATTGATATGCCCACAATCCCCCCAGTCCGTATTCAGTACACCATCTGCATGATAATCGACGGCATAGTGACACATCCTGCTGATATTTTCATAGGAAACTCTGATCTGATTTACCAGCTGATCCCAGCCACTCACCCCCGGGCAGTTATAAAGTCTCGCTCCGGCCCCGGAAAGTTTTCGTGTGGAATCCTCCGGCCAGTCAGCGTCATATCCCCAGTTCAGACAGATGGTTTCCTTTGGCAGTTCCTGTACAGCCTCCGGAAACGCACAGATGATATCGCCCCAGAACATCGGGATTTTTCCTTTGCTCACCACATACCCGCACAGTTCTTTGACAAAATCCAGGTACATACGCTGTGTACCTTTTGTCTCTGCCAGCCCGGCACTTTTTCCTTTTCCAAGATCAAAGGTTTCATCCGCACAGATATTAAAATACTTTGATGTAAACAATGGCATAAATTCATCGATCAGCGATTTTGCCAGCTGCATACTCTCCGGGTTTGACACATCCAGTGTGTGGTGCTTCATACGATCCACAAATCCAAATGGCTCCTGTTCCATATCCGGAAGTTCACACAAATGGCAGTACGTTTTGGTACGAAGCACTTTATACAAATGACCAAAACATGCAATACTCGGGATCAGTTCAATGTGGCGCTTTCTGCAGTAAGCATCCAGTTCCAGAATATCCTCCGGTGTCAGCGGTGTATCATCCCGCCAGACTTCCGAAAATTTTGCAAATAAAAATGTATGTTCCATGTACATCTGCAACTGATTCAGCTTATATGCAGCCATACGGTCCACCAGTTTTTTCAGATAATCCATGGTCGGGATCCGGCCTCTGGTCACATCATGATAAAATCCACGATGTTCAATCTGAGGTTTGTCCTGAATGTTCGTGTACGGAAGACAGCAGCCCTCCTGCTGCGTCATCTGACGCAATGTCTGCATACCATAAAAAAGGCCACAGGCACTGCCGCCGGTTATGATGATTCCGTCTGCATTTATATGCAGCTCATACGCCTGTGCTTCCAGTGCTTCATCCAACCGCAGGCTAATATCCCCCGGACACGCACTGCCTCTTGTGATACGCAGCGCAAATCCCAATGATTCACAAAGGACCTGCTGAAACAGCTTTGCATCCTCATAGACCTCAGGTGGACAGCTGTTGTCCACTACAATGGCGCGGTTATAACAAATTGTAAAAATCCCCTCTGTCGTTTTCCACTTTCGTGGTTTTGGTAACAAATACATCATTTTCTCCTCCATGCTTCAACGAAAAGGGCAAACCCGGATTTTTCCTCCGGATTTACCCTTTACACTTAACACTTTATACCTAAAGAACTTTCGATAAAAATTCCTGTAGTCTCGGATTTTTCGGATTCTCGAAGAAATCCTTCGGATTATTCTGTTCTGCGATATTTCCGCCATCCATGAACAGAACGCGGGTACCCACCTCACGGGCAAATCCCATCTCATGTGTTACGACTACCATGGTCATTCCGTCATCAGCAAGCTCTTTCATCAACTGAAGAACCTCGCCTACCATTTCCGGATCCAGGGCGGATGTCGGCTCATCAAAAAGCATGACTTCCGGGTTCATGGCCAGGGCGCGGGCAATTGCAATTCGCTGCTGCTGACCACCGGAAAGCTGTTTCGGATATGCCTCCGCTTTATCCGGCAGACCGACACGCTCCAGAAGTTCCATCGCTTTCTGCTCTGCTTCGCTGTCTGACATGAGCTTTAACGTCACTGGTGCAAGCTTGATGTTCTCCTTAATAGTCAGATGTGGGAACAGGTTAAACTGCTGGAACACCATTCCCATTTTCTGACGCACCTTATCGATGTCTGTCTTCGGATCTGTGATGTCCTCGCCATCAACGGTAATCGTTCCGGCTGTCGGCTCCTCCAACAGATTCAGACAGCGCAGAAACGTTGATTTTCCGGAACCGGACGGTCCGATGACAACGACCTTTTCTCCCGGATAAATATGTTCATTGATTCCGGCCAATACTTTATGATCGCCAAAAGTTTTTTCCAGATTTTTAACGTCTATCACTGTTTCTCATCCTCCTCTCAATCAGTGCAAGTAGCTTGGATAAAGCGATAACGCACACAAGGTAGACCACTGCGATACTAATGTACGGCATGAATGCCTGGTAAGTAACAGCCTGTACGGTCTGAGCTGCTTTTGTCAGATCCTTTGCTCCGATAACAGTCATCAGAGATGTATCTTTCAGTAATGTGATCATCTCATTTCCCAGTGCCGGCAAAATATTTTTGATTGCCTGTGGGATAATGATGTGGCGCATGGTCTGTGTATAGTTCATACCCAGTGAGCGGCCGGCTTCCATCTGACCTGCGTCAACGGACATGATACCGCCTCGTACGATCTCCGCTACATAAGCACCAGAGTTGATACCGAACGCCAGTGTTGCTACTGCCACCTCATGTCGGCTGGATGAAAATACTACGAAATACATGATCATCAGCTGAACCATCATAGGGGTTCCCCGGATAATGGTCAGATAAACCTGACAAATTGCATTTAAAATGTTTAAGATCACATTGCCGAAGCCATGTGCATTTTTCTTTCTGGAATCATGTTTTGTGCGGACGATCGCCACCAGTACACCGATCGCAATACCCATCAGAAGGGCAAGTATTGCAACGCGGATGGTAACGGTAAATCCTTTTGCAAATAACTGCCAGCGATCTTTGGTAATAAAGGTCTGTGCAAAGTCATTTGCCAGTTTTGCAAACCATTCCTGCATGTTCATTTCTCCTCTTTTTATATACTTCCTGTAATCAGCAAAATGGGGGCAGCATAGCATGCTACCCCGTTTCATACGTTTCCTAACGTGGATTACTCAGCCTTGATATATTTATCAATAATGGACTGTAATGTTCCGTCTGCTTTTAATTTTGCCAGAGTCTCATTGATCTGATCTAATAACTCTGTATTTCCTTTTTTCACAGCGATTGCATAATCCTCTGTTACATACTCTGTATCAAGGATCTTTAATCCTGGATTCTCAGCTACGAAAGCTTTTGCCGGCTCGTTATCGATAACAACTGCATCTACTTTACCGGTCTGTAATGCCTGGATTGCACTTGCGCCGTTCGGATAAGCGGTTACATGATCCTCACCGAATCCACCGTTTTTCGGTGTATCGGAGCAGTAGATGTGACCTGTTGTTCCCTGCTGAACACCGATCATCTTGTCATTTGCCAGATCATCCGGACCTGTGATATCGGAATCTTCCGGAACGATGATTACCTGAACACCGGTTGCATAGCTATCAGAGAAATCTACATTCTCTTTACGCTCGTCAGTGACAGTCATGCCTGCCAGAGACATGTCAGCTTTTCCTGTTGTGATCGCCGGGATAATGGAATCAAAATCAATATCATCTACTTCCAGCTTTTTTCCCATTGCATCAGCAATTGCCTGTGCAATCTCGATATCGATACCTTTGTACTCCTCTCCATCTACATATTCATATGGCGGGAAGGTTGCGTTGGTTGCCATAACCAATGTATCACTGTCAGATGTTTTTGTTGTCTCTGCTGCTGCGCTTCCGTCTTTTGCATCGGAACTGCTGTTATCTGTGCTGCCACATGCTGCCATGGAAAGCACCATTGCTGCAGCTGCCACCAGGGCTACGATTTTCTTTGCTTTCATATTTTTTCTCCTCTATACAATCCTATCTGAAATGTTTACTAGCGTTTATTATAGTTGCAATGAGAAGAGAATGCAATGGTTATTATGCATAAAAATAACTTATTTATGTATTTTTTTTCAGTCTTTCCTTATACTTTCTGTATTTTTGCGATTAAAAATATACGTTTATGCATTTTTTATGCATCTTTTATACAAAATTAAAGGTTTTTAAAATGAAACTGCTTTTCACCGGATGCATAATCTGCCACGATCTGTCCACTTCCATACAGTTTGTATTTGTAGCTGACCAGACCTTCCAGTCCCACCGGACCCCGGGCATGAAGTTTTCCTGTGCTGATCCCCACCTCTGCACCAAATCCATAACGGTATCCGTCCGCAAAACGCGTGGAACAGTTCTGATATACCCCGGCGGAATCCACCAGTTTCATAAAATGCTCTGCGGTCTGTGGATTTTCAGTGATGATACAGTCTGTATGATGAGAGCCGAAGCGATTGATATGCACAATGGCTTCCTCCACACTCTTCACTGTTTTTGCAGAAAGAATGTAGTCCAGATACTCGGTCCTGTCATCCATCTCCGTAGCCGGCACACAGTCTACCACAGCTGCAATATCTTTTGTGCCGCGCAATTCCACCTGTTTTGCATCCAGCGCCGCCTTCAGCATTGGCAGCAACTGCTCCCGGACATCCTCGTGAATGAGAATTGTCTCCACGGTATTGCAGGCAGACACATACTGCGTCTTGGCATCCACAATGATCGGAACTGCTTTCGCCAGATCCGCCTCCTTATCCACATAAATATGACAAATGCCATCTGCATGTCCCATTACCGGAATCTTGGTATGGTTCATAATATACTGCACAAAAGCATTGGAGCCACGCGGAATCAGCAGATCCACTGAATCATGACATTCCAGGAGTTCGTTGATCTCAGAACGGGCCTCCAGCTGCATCATACAATCTGCCGGAAGCCCTGCGTTGATCACAGCACGGTGGATAATATCAAACAGCGTTCTATTCGTGCGCAGAGCTTCACTGCCCCCTTTTAAGATCGCACAGTTTCCGCTCTTGATACACAGTGCGGAGATCTGTACCAGCGCATCCGGACGCGCCTCAAAAATCACACCGATGACACCGATGGGACAGGTGACACGTTTCAGTACCAGACCATCATCCAGTTCACGGGCAAACTGTGTCTGAAACAGCGGATCTTCCATACCGGTCAGATCTGAAATACCTGCCATCACATCCCGCAGTTTTCCTTCATCAAATTTTAACCGTTTCCGGACCGGACCGGAGACACCATCTGCCTCCGCCTGCTCCATATCCTGCCGGTTTGCCTCAAAAATCTCTTCCTGATGCTGCTGCAGTGCTGTCCGCACCGCTGCCAGAGCTGCATTCCGCTGCTCATTTGTGGTGGCTGCCAGCTCCGGCGCCGCCTGTTTTACCGTTTTTATCTGTTCCTGAAATAACATCGCTTCACTTTTCCTTTTCTCTCTTTATCTGCTACTGCCGGTTGACATTTCCGTTGACTACCTGATAAGTTCTGTTACCGTCTGTTACCGTTCCGGTATAGCCAAAATCTACCTGACCGTTCCGGATGTACCACCAGCCAAAATCATTCTGGGCGATTCCGTTGTAGCCGAAGTTGACTTTTCCATTTTCGATCCGCCACCAGCCCATTTCATTGTCTGCCACGGTACTCCGGAAGATGACCTGGCCACCGCGGACATTCCACCATGCAGTATCTCCGTTTACCGTTCCTTCCAGCACGCTGTTTTTATCAAAATCTACTGCGCCATTCCGGATATACCACCAGCCGCCAACATTTTGTGCCAGACCCGTATAACCAAAATCTACTTTTCCGTCTGTAATCTTCCACCAGCCATACACATTTGCACATACATCATTATCAAAAATAACCTGGCTGTTCACTACTTTCCACCAGCCATATGTACCGTTTACCGTTCCTTCGATCACATCAGTATCGTCAAAATGCACCTGACCGTCACGGCAGTACCACCAGCTGTTTCCATTCTGACCAAATCCGGTGTAGCCAAAATCTACCGCACCGTTGTGGATATACCACCAGCCACCTGCATTCTGTGCCAGGCCCGTATAATCGAAATCTACTTTTCCGTTTGTGATCTTCCACCAGCCACTGGCATTTGCACATACATCATTGTCAAAAATAACCTGGCTGTTTACCACTTTCCACCAGCCATACGTACCGTTTACCGTTCCTTCGATCACGCCATTGTCGTCGAACTGTACTTTACCTCCACGGCAGTACCACCAGCTGTCTCCATTCCGCCCAAAACCGTTGTAGCTGAAGTCCAGCACACCGTTTAAAATGTACCACCAGCCATATTCATTTGAAGCCAGTCCGGTGTAAGTCGTATCAATTTTATCATTTACCTTATAAACCCATCTGCCATCTGTATCCTGGACCAGACCGGTAACGGTATTACCGATGATTTCAGAACGTCCGTAGATTGCCTTATTAAAATACAGTCTGCGGATCAGCTCACGGATCGTATCCACGCCTGCATCTCCATCCACAGATAATCCGGTATTCTGCTGAAATGCCCTGACCGCAGCCTTCGTCGCCGGTCCATAACTTCCATCCAGAGAAAGGCCTGCGTTCTGATACTGATTCAGCGCATTCTGCAGCCACTGGATTCCGATCTTGTTGGCAGCCGGTGAAGTGGACGGCATCCGGTAATCCCCTGCGTTACAGTATGTCCAGCCGAGACCGGAAGCATCGGTATATGCATTGATCCTTCTCGTAATATAACTTTTCCGGTTGGAATCTGACTGACTGAGCCAGCTGTTTCGGTTCGTATATGCATAGCATACGGTAGTAATATGTATCTCATTCAGCGTCAGATCTCCGAGATTTCCAAAATTTTTTGCATAGGATAGAATTGTCTTCACACCACCGGAACCACTCTGATTTTCAACATCTGCCAGATAAACAACAGCTGCCGCATTACGGATACCGCGATTGTAAATGTCGTTGACATACCCTGTCACATCGTTATTTTCCTGCACATCCTGCGCCAACTGACTCTGCGTGGTGGCAAGCAGTGTCTGCATCTTTTTTGCCTCGTCAGTCGTCAGGATCCGTTTGCTCCAGCTTGCATCACTGAGAATCTCGTTGTACAGTGCATCGCCAAGGATCGCCTGTGCACTTGCAGCATCTCCGGAAATAATAATCCGCAGAAGGCTTTTCGCACGATCCGCATGCCACTGCATCTTTCCGATGGAAAGTGCTCCGTTGTCGTTCGCATTCACAGAGCTGTAACTACCCTCATATTTACGGATCATTACTTTGGCGGCATTTATAATATCGGTAGTAGCCACACCACCAATGGTGGACGGTGCTGCCGCTGTCAGTAAAATTCCATCATTGGAATAAGAAGCGATCTCCTGCTGCAACTCGACTGCCTCACTGTCACTCAGAATATCGGTATCTGTCTCTTCCGCCTGATCCATCTGCTGTACAGCAGTAGTTTCCATATTGGAAGCCGCCGGGACAGCTGCTGCAAAAGCGGCGGAACTGCTGCTTGCTGTCAAAGCGATCACAAGCCCGAAAGCTGCTAATTTTTTACGTTTCATCTGTATGTACCCTCCTTACGGAACCACGAATCTTATGTATGCTTTGCAGATCGTGATTCATTGTTATTGCTGTCTGCTTGTAACTATTTTTATCATCTTCATAACCCCAAATTATGTTCTGTTTCCCAGCTGCCAGAATGCCACTGCACTGGCTGCTGCTACATTCAGGGAATCCACCCCATGTGCCATGGGAATCTTTACGGTATAATCACAGTCCGCAATGGTAGTTCCACCCAGACCGTCTCCTTCCGTGCCAAGCACGACTGCCAGTTTGTCCTCTGCCATCAGCCCAGCATCATCGATACTGACGGAATCATCCCGCAATGCCATGGCTGCGGTCTTAAATCCCAGTTTCTGCAGACATGCCATACCGTCCTCCGGCCACTTTTCTTTCTCCGGAAAGATCGTCCACGGCACCTGAAATACCGTTCCCATACTCACGCGCATCGCCCGGCGGTACAGGGGATTGCTGCATCCCGGAGTCAGCAGCACCGCATCCATATGAAGTGCCGCCGCCGAACGGAAAATTGCTCCCACATTGGTAGGGTTTACGACATTTTCCAGCACTGCGATGCGATGGGCTTTCTGACATACCTCTGCAACCGTCGGCAGCACACGTCGTTTCATAGCACAAAGCATTCCTCTGGTCAGTGCAAAGCCGGTCAGCTTCGTCAGCACTTCATATTCTGCTGTATAAACCGGAATATCTCCGCATCGTGTAATCAACCCTTTCGCCTGTGTCTCAATGTGTCTGTGCTCCACCAGCATGGAGATCGGCTCATAACCCGCATCCAGCGCCCGTTCGATCACCTTTGGACTTTCTGCGATAAAAATCCCCGGTTTCGGCTCATGGATCCGCAGTAACTGAACCTCCGAGTAACGTGCATACACATCCAGTTCCGCTGATTCAAAATCTGTTATTTCTATTATATTTGCCATATTTTCATTTATACTCCTGTATCCTTCGCTCAAAATCATTATTTCATTTCGAAGAATTACTTTGTAATCTTATGATTTTTTCAATATTTGTCTGATTTATTCCCTATTTTAGCATAATCTTCAAAAATATGGTAGGTAAAGCGGACATTCGCAATCCGCTTTCGCTACTTGCTCATGAACGCAGTCGCTTTGCGACCTGTCAGTGGGAGCTTTTAACTCCCACTGACATAAGCATCCCCCTTACCCACCGCTTAGTGCTCCACACACTTGAAGCGGGGGATTGCTTATTCTGCGTTCACACTCTTTGTTTTTTAATTCTGCCGGTAAATCTGTTCCCCTGTGACTGGTGTATAACGAATCAGCCCGGCAGCATCCAGATTTTCCTTATGCATGTCAACTGCGGAAATCCGGTGATTTTCATAGGTTGTATAATAATAAATCCCACGATTCAGATTACAGCAGGAAGTATACAGGGTGATCTCGTATTTTCCTTCCGTCACTTCACAGCATCCACGCTGCTGATCCACGGAACCTAAAATGTGGAAAAACTGACTGACACTTCCGCTTTCCGAATCGTCGGATATGGAATGCAGTCGTGTAAATGCCACCCGTGCAAAGCGAGAACTAGAAGACAGATCCCCGGGAAGTCCCAGTGCACCCATGCCACGGCTATATGCCTGCAGATCCAGCTTATCTGAAAAATGATTTTCCGGCTGGCTTGGAGACAAATGCATATATTGGTTCAGCAAAAACATCTGCTGTGGAAATGGCGGATTATTGGTCAGCACCTCTGCCGGATTGTCATACACATGCAAGCCATCTGCCATGCACTCCACCACGATACAATCTTTCGCATCTGCGATCATCCAGTGAAGCTGCGCCGTCGGAAGACTTTCATGAAACGGAGTCCCCACCAACTGCATCTGCGCCAGACAGTCTTTCGCTTCCTGCACCGTGGCACACTGACGCAAAATCCACAGAATAAATTCATACTGTGCCACATTTTTCTTTTCATTTGACAGTTCCTGATATACTGCATTTCCAACAAAATTCAGTCCTGCCATACCCAGCCCTTTTTCATTGATCGCATCATAATAAAGCGGATAATCCCCGACTACATGCGCCATTCCAAGGATCGCATAATTTTTCTCAATGGCTCCTATATGACGAAACTTCAACGGATAGTTCCTGGGAGTGATGGTCACTTCATCCCCATAGGAAAATTCGTAATCCAGTGTTCTGCCAAAATACGTATCTTTTGTTCGGTAAACTGCTGCTGTACACATGCTGCTTTTCCTCCATTTACTATATCAATTTATTCTTCTCAGAATCAATGCTCATCCTCAAACACCTCTGTAAGACATTTTGCAAAAGCTTCCGGTTCATCAGAAGCAAAATTATGGTATCCCGGAACTGTCAGATACTTCCAGCCTTTTGCTTCTGCCGCCTGATGCGCCGAACGATGAAACATTCCCATTCTGTCATCGGAACCACATGCCACCGTTACCGGAACGGATATATCAAAATCGTCCAATTTCAATCCGGAAAAGCTGTCCATTTCTTTTTCCAGAAACAGTTCCAGATTTTTCAGATTGCAGCTCTGCTGCTCTATGGACTGTCCTTCTTTCTCCCGGTTCATACCCCCCATGGCATTCACAAAATGCATCATGCAGGTGATGATCCGATGCTTCTCGGTGCCCTTTCGCAGCTTCTCCCAGAAAGCATCCTGTTCCGCTGCCAATTCTCCGCTTCCGCGCATCAGAGGTTCATGCAAAAATACCTGCCGCATCAGTTCGGGATATTTCGTTGCCAGAGCTGCTGCCACCGCACCACCGGCACTGCAGCCAGCTACAAACACACCCGTGCTCTGGTCTGCTTTTCCATTGCTCTTACCTGTGCAACATTCATTAATCTGATTTTCTTCTCCCTTGCTCGGGGCTGCACTACATCCGTCACTCTGCAATCCTGTTTCTACCGGGCACTGCCCGTCTTCAGCCTTCCGTTTCTGCTCCAACCGAATGATCTCTGCCGCATCTTTCGCATGCGCCCAGACAGAAAAATCGTTCTCTCCCTCTGCCGCAATGCTCCGGCTGTATCCCCGCCGGTCATAACTGATCACGGTAAACGTTTCTGCCAGAAGTTTCGATGTCTCCCGGAAAAATTCACTGTCACAGGCTACTCCATGTATGAGCAGAAGGATAGGACCACTGCCTTCCCTTCTGCAAAACAGCCTTCCATGCGCTGTCTCGATCTCATATTCCATTTTGCGCTTCCTCCATCATCTATAATTAATTCAAGAATGCACTCGAAACATTGGAATGCTTATTCTGTGTTCAAACACTGTTAGTTTAACATAGATTTGAAGTAATAGAAATGAAATCTTCTTTTGTCGGTTTTTACTTATGCGCTCTCCGTATCCTACTTCATCATAGCCAGCTTTTATATTTCCTGCTTCAGACAGGTTTTGATATCGTCCTCCGCATTGCTGATCAGATGCAGCTGGAACGTATCCACCAGATACTGCACCACATTCGGGCTTAAAAACGCCGGCAAAATCGGTCCGAGATAAATATTTTTGATTCCAAGACTCAGCAGTGCAAGCAATACCGCCACAGCTTTCTGTTCATACCAGGACAGGATCATGGACAGCGGAAGGCTGTTGACATCCGTGTCAAAGGCATCTGCCAGTGCCGTCGCAATGCGCACTGCCGAATATGCATCGTTACACTGTCCCACATCCAGCAGACGCGGCAGCCCCGCTACGGTTCCGAAATCCAATTTGTTAAACCGGTATTTTCCACATGCCAGGGTCAAGATTACACAGTCCTCCGGCACCAGCTGTGCAAATTTGGTAAAATAGTTTCGTCCCGGCCGGGCACCGTCACAGCCGCCGATAAGGAAAAAGTGGCGGATCTGTCCGTCCTTCACGGCCTGCACGATTTCTCCCGCATGGCTCAGTGTAGCCTCATGGGCAAAACCAGTCAGAAGTTCGTCCACCTGCTGATACTCCGGACAGTCAGAGGGTTCTGTCGGACGTACATCCCGATCTGTATCATATCCGCCAAGTGCCAGTGCCTGCTGAATGATCTCGCTGAAATTTTTTTCCCCGTTTTCCTTTCTGGGAATATATTTCACACCATCCCATCCAACCACGTTTGTGCTGTATATCCGGTCTTTATAACTGTCCCGCGGTTTCATCAGACAGTTTGTCGTCATTAGAATACAGCCCGGAATATTGTCGAACTGCTTCTGCTGCTCCTGCCATGCACCACCGAAGTTTCCCACCAGATGCGGATATTTTTTCAACCCCTCGTAACCATGCCCCGGCAGCATTTCTCCGTGGGTATAAATATTGACACCGGTCCCCTGGCTCTGCGCAAGCAACATCTCCAGATCATGAAAATCATGTCCGGAAACAATGATAAACGGCCCTGCCTTCAACGTCATCGGTACGGCATGCGGCGATGGGTTACCGTAAACGGTTGTGTTTGCCTCGTCCAGTTTCTTCATGATCTCCAATGCCATAGTTCCTGTCTTCATCGCCAGCTGGATCAGTTCTTCCACCGTCAGCTGATCGTCGGTTACTGCCGCCAGTCCCTGAATATAAAAATCATCCACCGTATCACTGTAATATCCCAGTTCCCGTGCCTGGTGTCCATAGGCACTGATCCCTTTCAGACCATAGATCACCAGCTGACGAAGAGAACGGATATCTTCATCCAGATTCTGGTCATACATAATACCGGCAATCTGTGACGTGCGCAGCATCTCACTCTTTGTCTCCGGCAGCCGGTACGCCATATAAATATTTTCCGTTCCGGTGCCACCGGTCTGCTGCCGCAGTTCATCCTTAATCTTCTGTGCTTCCTGTAAAAGTTTCACATGCACTTCCGGGTCAAAATTTACATTGGTCAATGTCGTAAACAGGCAGTTCTCTACAAAGGACACCACACGTTTCTCCGGCCGCATCCCTTTTTTCAGAAGGATGTCACCATAACAGCTGATTCCCTTTAACTGAAAAATGAGCAGATCCTGCAAATTGGCTACTTCCGGGGTTTTTCCGCACACACCTTGTTTCGTACAGCCTTTCCCATTTGCTGTCTGCTCACACTGATAACAAAACATCTCGTATCCGAGTTCCATATTATTCTGCATCGCAATTCCTCCGGTTTCTCATAATCATATTTTTGACTTTATTTAAGATTCCTGTTCCACGAATTTTTATACATACAAAATAATCTGAAAAACGGTCCATCCTGCAATTCTAAATAAAGAACATTGTAAAATTGCAGACAAAAAAACGAAGCCACAGCGCATAACTCTGTGACTCCGCTTTTTTTACATTTTTTGGTGAATTGAAAATTTATATGGTTTTTACTCTTCTGCTGCTTCTTCGTCAGCTTCCTCATCCTCCGGGATGCTGTTTCTGATTGCATCAACCATCACAACGATAGCTTCCGGATCGGTGTGGATATCGACATCCGGGTTCTTAGAGATCTCAAGATCTTTGACACGGATCACGTCGCCGACTTTCATGCCTGCTACATCAACGGTAACATGGTCAACCAATGCTGCCGGTAATGCTTTGTATTCAATCTCCTCCAAGCACTCCTGCAGAGCACCCTCAAGAACTTTCTCACGGTTTTCAATCTGAACTGCTGCTGTTGAGTGAACTTTCTCAGTACTTACCAGTGCCTGGAAATCAATCTCATCAACACAGCGTTTCATTGCATTATAATCTACCTCTTTGATCAGAACATCGTAATCCTGACCTTCTACGTTCAGCATGATCTGGCTTCCTTTGTGATCTGTCTTTAACAGACGTTCCACTTCGAATCTGTCCATCTTCAATGGAATAGAACCCTCGATCTCTTTACCGAACAGGTTACCTGTTACGAATCCCTCTCTTCTGAGTTTCTTTGCTTTGACATCCATGCTTCTTTTTTCAGCTTTTAAAGTATTCATTTATCTTTTCCTCCAAAAATCTGAATTGCTTAGCAGCCTTCTACAAAGAGGTTTTGTTAAGTAGTTCTTTATTTGTTACAGCGTCATTATAGCAGGTATAGCAGAAACAGATTAACCAAAATTTCAGAAAATATGATGTTATTTTTGGTTGTTTTTTTAAATTTTTCACATTGGTAACCACGATTTATCTATTAATTTAAGGATACTCCTGCAAGCATGATAATTACCTAAATACATGTAATATGTGAACTGTAACTCAAAAAAATCCCCACACAGATTTCTCTGCATGGGGATCCATTTTCTATTTGCTCTTTTTCCGATGGATATACATCCAACTGTCTGCATAATCCATTCGTTCCTGTTCCGACATCTTAACATACTGAGTATATTCCAATTTCACCGGCTGCATCATCACACCGTTGCATTTGAAACATTCCACAGAAGCCCGTCTTGAAACAGTACGCATCCACCCGCATTCCGGGCAAATGAACAAACGCATCATTCTGTTGTATCCTCCGTTGAACCGGATCCATCATCGGTTGTCTGTGTTCCGTTTCCAAAGAATTCATCCTGTCCGCTGAAACGGTTATCCGCCTTCCATTCTGCCGTAAATCCGCTCACATCCACAATGTGTTCGCTGTACTTTTTAACGGTCTCAGACGGTGTATAGTTATCTGTGCCATACAGTCTCTTGTGCAGCTCGATAACATTACTCTCCAGATCACATGGTGCTACCACGCTTCCAATGCTCTTGCTCGGAGTAAAGGTATCTTTGCTGTACGGGAATCCACCACTATTTGCCATATCGTATTTAATCATGACAGTTGCCATGCTGATAATGTCCTTCTTGTCCAGATCTGTAGAAATCTGCGGAAATACAGTATTGATCAGGCTGTTTAACTCTGGCAGACTTGCAGATTTTGCCTTCTTGATCATCTCTGTCAGAACACGGCGCTGACGCTCCGCACGCTTATAATCATCACCTGCTGTATAACGGATACGTGCATAAGATACTGCCTGTACACCGTTTAAGGTCTGCAATCCGGTATGTTCTACTTCTTCATCACTTCCACCTACATACTCGCTGGTGTAAGATACATAATCATTCAGATATTTACGTTCTTCCTCACTCTCAACATCAATATCTACACCACCGAGAATATCAATCGCCTGTGCAACCGCTTTGAAATCAAAGGCTACATAATTATCGATATCAATATCCAGGTTACGGTTCAGCATCGTCACTGCCTGCTCCGGTCCACCGTATGCGTAAGCCGCATTGGCTTTCTGGAACTTCTCCTCCTGTCCCTCACCGGCAACATTCAGATAGGTGTCACGATATACCGACATCAGATTTACTTCATGCGTATCATTGTTGATATTCATCAGCATGATCACATCACTGTTGCCGGACTCGTAAACACCCTGTTCACGGTTGTCCAGACCAAAACATGCAATGGTAGTATATCCTTCAAATGTTTTCTGAGTTTCTTCGGAAACCTCATTTTTTCCAACCTTTGTATTATCCAGTTTCTTTGATTTGATCAGATCCAGTTTACTGTACACAAACAGTGCACCTGCAACCAGGATCAAAATAATAATCTCAATAATAAATAGAATCAGTTTTCTTTTTCTTCTCTGTCTCTTGGAATTTTTTTTAGTTCTTGCCATTTTTTATCTCCGTGTTTTCTTCGTCAACTCTTACCATTCAACGTTTGTAACTGCCCCGCCGGGACATGGCAGGACTATGCACGGTCAATTTTTTACATGCATGAAAATATCATACTCCAAGGACTATAAAAACTCAACTATTTATTTTCTTAAATTTTTTAAACACTGCGGAACCGGTCGGCAATGATTTCTGCATCAGTTCATATACATCCTGACAGAATTTCTCTGTATGTTCAAACACAAGGATGTCAAAACGTGCATCCTTCTGCAGCTCATCTTTATCTCTCATGCGCATTGCAAAAATATACTCCCGGTTCCCGCCATCTACCAGACTTCCTGCCGGTGTCATGATATGATACTCCGGTGCATTTGCGTATGTACCGAAGAATCTTGCATCTTCCGCATTCGCCATATAGATCACACCATAATGCGGATCCGGCTCACCCTCGCCAAACGGACGCTCAATATCCGCTTCTGTCATGGGAAGCCACTCCAATTGTTCTTCATCCCACTTACAACAGGCATAAAACAATGCCAGATCAAAATTGCTGGTGAATTCCAGCCATTCCTCCGGACCGCCGGCACATTCTTTTCTGATCCCCGGAATATATTTGTCCGCAACATCGTACTTCTGCAGATTTTTTCCTGTCGGTGCATATGCATTTTCACCCCGGAAATAATTAGGCAGAGAAAACTGCTTGGTAAAGGTGCCATTCGGCAAAATGATACTCTGATTCATCTCATACCTGCGGCGGTCTTCCAGCGAAAGAATACCCTGCGTCGGTGTCCACGGAATCCCCTGACGTGCACAGGCATCGAGTTCCAGATTTAACAATAATGCTTTTTTTCGTTCCAACTGCTGTGACAAATGCATTTCTGCAATGTCCCTGATAGATACTCTCTTTTCCATCTCTTTTCTCCTAACATTGTAATATTCTTCTCAGAATCTCTGCAACATTCTGGTTTGCAACTATTTTATCAATCTAGTCGTTTTTTTCAAGAGACTTTTACATAATTGTTTAACGTCTGCTCACCTGTCGACAGCATTCGACACGATTTCGACAAAATCCGACACGGATTCGACAGCAACGCGTATAGAAAACCACAAAAAAACTCCGGTGAGAATTTTACTTCCCACCGGAGTTTTCGATACATATTTATCTTATTTTATGCTATGTCTGTCTGAATGTCCGATATCGGGCATTTCTTTTAAGGAACACACATCCGAGCATCCTGTCAGCAAAAAATCCTGCTCCGGGCATTAGCCTTCGATAGAGATGAATTTATTTTTCTCCTCTACGGCCTTCTGTTCCTTCTTCGGAACGATGAAGCTCAGGATACCATTTTCATATTTCGGATGGATATCCTCTACATCAACGTGCTCGCCTACATAGAAGCTTCTGCTCATTCCGCCTGCATAACGCTCGCGTCTTACATATTTTTTCTCTTTGTTCTCTTCATCTTTATCAAGACCTTTCGCTGCGCTCACGGTCAGTGTACCGTTCTCCAGCTTCATGGTAATCTCGTCTTTCTTGAAGCCCGGAAGATCAATATCTACTTCATATCCGTTCTCGGTATCTTTGACATCAGTTTTCATCAGATTTTTTGCATGTTTACCATACAAAGCTTTCTCAATATTTGCATTGTCTGTAAAATCCGGAAATGCAAAGTCATTCATAAAATCATCAAATAAGTTTTCTCCAAAAATTCTAGGCATCATCATAGGTCATTACTCCTTTCAGTAACTATATTTTGTGCACATTCGGAGAATCCGAAGTGTTGATTACTTGAGCAACCGGATTTGAGATCTGCGGAACTTTTCTGTGTTCCTTTTATCTCTCTTCCTTTGTTCTAGTTGTAATATAGCACTTATTATTAGCCATGTCAAGCATCGAGTGCTAATTATTTTGTGAAAAATTTGTGAACGCTACGAGCCATGCAAAATGGTGAAAAAAGACGCCCTGCAAGTTTACTTGCAAGGACGTCTTTTTTGCTATTTTATAGGGCGACAGCCCGAGTGCATGGCGTATCTCACAGCTTCACAGGGATTTTTCACTTGCTTTCGCACTCGATTTTCTTGATTTGACCACATTTTTACGACAAATCTTTTGAAAAATATATTCGTCTGATTTTCTTCCCACCCCTAATTTCCAGTCTGAAATAACCCTAAAAGCATCTTAGGCTGGAAATTTACATGTATTGGCACCTTGTATCTGTGCTTCAGTCATACACATATCATATTCTTTCGCAAACTTAAGAGCTACCTTTAACCCTTTGTTTTTTTCTCCCTTCAAACCTTCGAATGCTACTTTTACATCTATCATATAGCAGTATTCTAAAAATCTTTTCAATCTCTTTTCCTTCTGGCTGTTCTCAAATAATAATTCCCGTACAGATATCATATCTTCATGAAAGAGAAGAATAATGATATCTCCATATCTGACTGCAAAATAGTATTCCGTTAACATTTGATCACACCTCTTCAGATTTACTGTGCAGATACTGCATGATTTCTTCATAGCTCCGTCCGCTCTGTGCTATAGCACACGCCTTTGTCCACCAGACGTTCATCATGATGCAGAAAGGCTTCCGTGACCACAGAATCATCCAAAAAAGTAAGCGGCCTGGTATCGCAGTTCCATTCCTGGACTGGGGAGATCCCTCCTTTCGGCACAGGCACCCCGAAGATGTCAAGTCATTGATACAAAAAACATACGGCTTTTTTGCCACGAAAATGGCTTAAAACCGCATATTTCTGTATAGAGGACGTTATATAATTGTCACAAAATATGTGGGGAGGATGTAACATAATTGCTACATTAAATGGTCGAAAATTTGGAGGTTGGCAAATGCTTTCCTATATATCCAACAATCCCCACTCTATGTTCCGGGTCTGGTAAAAAATGTATTCTGCCTGGATAATTTCCTGGAAAACTTATATGCCAATAAAAATATTCTTCTTTTCCATATGGTGTTACAAATTTTCTATACTCATTTAATTCTTTATCTTTCTTCACCGACTCGGATTCTGTCCTACATCCAAAACCAACTTCATTTTTATCAAACACTCCTTCATATGCTGCGAAATAATCCTCTAAAATCTGAATTCTTTTCATGATAGTTTGAATTTGTATTGAAACACGAGCTTCTTCTAATTGCCTTTTCACCTCTTTGCAAAAAATTAAATGTGGATATAGTTGTTCTCTTTTTTCCCATAGCTCAGCTCCTGAAGAAATAATTAATGACTGTCGTTCTCTTTCTCTTGTAATCAATTGATCTACATGATCCAAAATCCCACAATTTCTTACTTTGACTGCTTCATCTTCTTCGGCATTAATGGATACATATTTTCCTTCCATCCATTCCTTTTCCCATAATTCAGATGATAACAAACTAACTATGTAGCTATCCCATTCATATGCCATTAAAGCACCCTTAGCAGAAATAGAATCTTCATTTTCTAATTCTACAATCAGTTCACTCTCAAGGAAATCTCCCGTTTTTATTCTATGTCCTCTCTGAATCAGAGATCTAAAAAACTGCTTATCTTTTTGAGGCACATTTCGATCTTTCAACCAATCATGTATCGTATATTCATTAGCAATTTCTTCTGTCATTAATTCATCCGTATAATAGAAGTCATTGTCCTTATTCCTATGTTTCAATTCTTGACACACTTTTAAAAATCCCGAAAATTGCTCAGTTAATGGTAATTTTGCAACCTGTTGTTTCAAAGAAATCTCATTAAATACCATTTATATTCCTCTTAAAATAATTCATCAATTGCTTTATCCCACTCATCAAAAAATCCCTCCGGCCAATTCGATAAACTGCCATCTTCTAAAATCTCCGGAGATGTTTTTTCATGTTTTTGAATTCCTTCTTCTGATAAATATTCATAAAAATAGTTTATTTTTACCTTATCAGATGATATTTTTTTATTGCGAACACTTAATCGAATTCCGTTTAAAACATGATCGCTATGTGTTTCCATAAAAATTTGGACACCATTAGCAGCAGTTAAAGCAACTAATTCACCAATTTTTCGCTGACCACGTGGATGTAAATGTGCTTCTGGATTCTCAAGCACAAGTATGTCTCCCTCTCTTGCACTTAATAATGCAACAATAATAGGTAACGAATATGAAACTCCAAATCCCATGTTTAATGCATTTGTAGATTCTTCTCCTAAACTGTTACTTGTCGAATATCTCATTCCCATTAAATTCACATCTAAATAAGGAATTACATTTACCTTTATGTTTGGCGAGATTTCTGATAACCACGCATTTATCTGCAATTCAAGTCTTTCACTCGTTTCTGAACTATGCTTCATATTTGGATAAACTTTTACATCACTCCCTTTCTCATACAAGCATACTGCGGTTTTTTCACCTTTCACTCCAATTTCCGAATGCAAAGAGTTTTCATTTTCTATCGTGTCATAATAACGGCGAGGTCCCAATCTTTCTGCCGATATATACTCAAATTTTTTTGTAAGAAATGAATCTCTTTCAGATAAAGGTTCCTGACTTTCTGAAATTAAATTTCCAACTTTATCATACTGACACATCCATTTATGATCATTTTCCTCTACTTCTATAGAAAGCACATCATCTTTTCTAAACCAATACATAATATCAGTCTGAATACCCAGTTCGACATAGGATCCATTAAGGATTAAACGCTGATTTTCCAAACAATTATTTTTTTCATATGTTTGCCGCAATAATAATAATGCCTGAATCAATGTCGATTTTCCCATGCCATTAATACCTGTAAATAAATTCAATTCCCGACATGTAACATCAATTTTTTCAAAACATTTAAAGTTTTTCAATAAAATTTTTTCAATCATTCTAATTCCTCTTTAAATAAATTTATGGATTAATTCATCAACTGCTCTGATACGTGCGTATAATGCTTTTTTATCTGGAACTTTTAATAAATATAAATACTCTTGAGAAGCACATAACTGCATATATTCTTTTTGCACTTTTTCTTTTTTCTTTTCTAATAGTCCTACTGACTCTGGTGTCAATGTTTTAAATACATAACACCATGACTCAAAGATCACCTTATTAATTGGTCTTCGCCTTCCATCCTCACATATTTTTCTAAAACTGTTATTTCCCATTACTGCAAACATAGCCTTCATAACAAAAGTAAACTCATTCTTAATTTCTCTAATATACATTTCGTCAGCATGATTAAGAAATTTCATTCCTTCATTTAAGAACTCATCTATATTTCCATTATATAATTGTAAATCCAAATAACAAAATGAAACATATCTAAGGACAAATTCTCTGTCCAACATTCTTTCGCTTTTTATGCTTCCTGCGGTTGCCTTAATAAAACACTCTAATTTGGAACACTCTTGTAAAAATTTTGTTGCCTGACCTTGAAATAAAGCATTTCTTATTTCCTGCGGTTCAAGTGTCAACCCTCCTGTGTTAATTCTCTTAAAAATATTAAATTTCACATTTTCTGGTGTAGATGGATTAACTAAATAAACATTGATGACCGTTTCATCTATTCTCCTTTGAAACATTCTTGGTAATTTATCATAATTGTAGCCATTCAATTCCGGGAAAAATTCTAATTCTTGTAACTTTAAGCTTTTATCTACAACAAATTCTTTTAAAGTTGATACTCGCTGTAAACCATCAATAATTAACCACTCATCCTCATCAGTAGCATCAAAATAAAATGCCGGCAAAGGAATTCGCAAAAAAATCGACTCCAGCAATTGGCTTTTTTGTCTTTTACTCCACAATCCAGCTTTTCTTTGAAACGATATATCAAATTCAATTTCTTCATTTTTTATTCGCTTTATTAATGCATCCAACGTCATAGGTTTCATGGTAATGCTTATTTTAGAAGGATCAAAAGGTCTAATCCGTTCACCTTCACATGAATATGCCGTAATATCTGGTTCAACATCCCCTTCTATCATTGTAATTCCTCTATTTTCAAAATATTTCATTACTTCTGCAAAATTTATTTTTTCCGAATCTATTATCATATATACTAGATTCAGATTAATATTATTCCCTTGTTCTTCAGCTATTTTTACTAACTTTTCTAATTCTTCAATATCCTTTTTTTTAAGTGTAGTATCTTCCATTTATTCGCCCTCATTCAACCATCAAATTCTATAATGTATGGCATATTTCCAATTTTATACACAATATTTTATCTTATATAACTTTAAAGAGCAATCAAATCCTTCTAAATTTAATAACTATTTTTCCACTCCACCTCCACACTCCCATCATCATACACGTATATTCCCTGCACATATTCTTCCAGCATCGCTCGTGTTAGCTTCTCATAGCCTAAATACATCAACATCTGCTCCACTGGAACATTCTTTTTTATCAGGATTTCTTTCTCGTCGTTTATCAACTCAGTCAGTTCCTACACACGTTTCTGCAGTCGTTCTTTTTCTTCTTCCAACTGCATCTTTGCTTCCATGAGCTGGTTCTGATTCATCTGTCCTTCGTGATACTTCTCATACAGCTCGTGGTGATTTTCCATCACTTTCCACTGATTTCTTGGCACTGATACTTCTTTCCCAGTTCCGGGATCTGGAATCTTTGTCTTTCCATAAACCATACAGCCTATATAAGTCTTATCATCCACAATCTTCCGTATCATATCACTCGTCCACAGCAATCCTCTTAATTCAGCTTTCTTGCTGTCTGATTTCTGTCGTCTGCTCATAGACTACAAGGGAGTCAGCACGTCATCTTCAATAAACCTCCCCGAGGCAAGCCCTCAAGTACTGTGCTCGGCTCCTACGTTGCCGCTCACAGTACTTGCCTTTTGCATCTACTTACGCATCTGCAAAAGCGGGGTATCAAGAATTCCTTCCGCTTATATTGTATCACTATATAAGTATTTGGAAGAGTTTGTTACGCCCCAAGGGGCAGGGAATTATGCCCACTCTCATTAAATAACCGACAAATCTCCATCTTGGAATACCGCTGATTGGTCAGTTCAAATACTCTGCGGATCACTTCTGCTTCGTCCTCTACAATCACCAGTTCTTTCTTATTTTCAGGATTGATTC
>OFMG01000803.1_pt1 | contig 34490 bp, 40 predicted proteins | sample 1541751 | NCBI WGS metagenome assembly OFMG01 (sample SAMN04209232, study PRJEB22552) | human gut metagenome | biome: gut; material: feces | host: Homo sapiens | place: USA: Oklahoma
TGTGGCAGTATGTCGTTGTCCGCTCCACTAAGCCCCGGAACTATTATAAGTATGTGAATGGGCAGAGCATCAAATACACGGTTACCCCAACGCTGGGCATGACCCAGAAAAATCAACCCAAAATCAGATATACGCTGGACTTTGATGTAACCCCGCATCAGCTGCGGCACACTTACATTACCAATCTTCTCTATGCTGGTGTTGATCCAAAGACCGTCCAATACCTTGCCGGACACGAAAACAGCAAAACAACTATGGACATCTATGCAAAAGTGAAGTACAATAAACCAGAGGAGTTGTTTGGGGTAGTAAATGGTGCGTTTCATCAGCCTGTCGCTGAATGAAAAAAGGCCGTTTTTTATGGTCCGCATACCGGATAACTGAGAAGCAGAAAGCCGGAAAAGCCCAGAATATCAAGGAAAAACAGCTCCAAAACTCGCGCAATACGGCCTCAAGGCTGCCCGTCGCGCGCCCCAGTTCAGCAAGCGCTAATCAGCACTTCAAACTGGTTCAAAGATGCTCAAAAACCCCGAAAAACTGCGGTTTTTCGGGGTTTTTCTGTTTCACATCTTCTGTTGCAGCTTGTCTGATTCTGGCAGGATTTGAACTGTTCTGACCCTGTTTTTCTTGATTAAAAATGGGGCAACCGGCCTTTTTTGACCCCATTATGATTAAAAAATGGGGCAACCGGGAGCCAAAATCGAGCCGTTTTTGAGGTGCTTTTACCTTGTCCCTTGCCCCTTCGTTTACGAGCTTTTCGTTATGGTTTTTCTTTTGAAAGGGCTGGCCTGATTTGTCAGGATTTGACCAAACCGAATCCGGTTTATCTTTTCTTCACTCATGGTATCCAATACCCTTAAGGCTGACGAATACTCGCACATTTGCGCTGCACGTCTTTGAATAGCTACAATGAAGGCGAAAAGGAGGACTGCACTATGTGGAAACAGAAATTCAAGGTATACCTTACCCCTGCTGAAAACAGCATTGTGATTCAGAGCCTCAATCGTCTGCGGAACACTCTGTTGCAGGAAAATCGGGACACCGGCTGCGTGGATGATCTTTTGCTCAAAGTCATGTGCGCCCCTGTCAAGAGAATTTGAAAATTACATATTGTTCTGTCTGAATCAAGCCGTTTATTCTTTTTATAGAATAGACGGCTTTTTTCATGCCCATTTTGCAGCATACATAGCTGTCCGTCTTGCCAACGGGCAGCTAAATCTATTAAAAAGGAGGACATGAAAATGCCGGAACAAAGAAGCCGCCCGAAGGAAGGCCGTGTCATCGCATTGGCCAACCAGAAAGGCGGAACAGGCAAAACCACCACAACGGTGAATCTGGGCATTGGGCTGGCCCGCCTGGGACAAAAGGTTCTGCTCATTGACGCAGACCCCCAGGGCGACCTCACCACTTGCCTGGGCTGGCAGGATCAGGACAGCTTGCAGACTACTATCGCCACCATCATGGAGAAGGTGATCCGCGATGAGCCGTTTTCTGTGGATGAGGGCATCCTGCACCACAAAGAAGGAGTTGACCTTATGCCAGCCAACATTGAGCTGTCGGCTATGGAAATGAGCTTGGTAAACGCCATGAGCCGGGAGTTCACGCTACGAACCTATGTCAACGAAGTCAAGAAGAACTATGACACGGTTCTGATTGACTGTATGCCGTCCCTCGGTATGATTACGATCAATGCGCTGGCGGCGGCAGACAGCGTGATTATCCCGGTTCAGGCCCACTATCTCCCGGCCAAAGGCATGACCCAGCTCATGCGAACCATTGGCAAGGTCAGGCGGCAGATCAACCCGTCCCTCAAAGTGGACGGCGTGCTGCTGACCCTTGTGGATGGGCGCACCAATCTGGCCAAGCAGACGGCGGAAACCTTGCGGCAAAGCTACGGGAGTGTTTTGAAAATCTATCGTTCCGAGATTCCCGTTGCAATCAAAGCCGCAGAAATCAGCGCCGCAGGCAAGAGCATCTATGCCTATGATAATGGCAGCAAGGTAGCTCAGGCTTATGCGGAATTTTCAAAGGAGGTGCAGGCGGATGGCGAGAAACAACGGACTAAACTTCAATCTGCCCTCAGTCGATGACCTCTTTTCCACCGAGGAAAGCCGTGCAGAGGCCAGATTGGAGAAAGTCGTCAACCTGAACCCCTCAGAGATCAGCGATTTCCCGGATCACCCTTTCAAAGTGCGGATGGATGCGGCCATGCAGGAAATGGCGGAGAGCGTCAAGCAGTACGGCGTGTTGGTTCCTGCGCTGGTACGCCCCAAGCAAGGCGGTGGCTATGAAATGGTAGCCGGACACCGCAGGAAAATGGCAGCGGAGCTGGCACAGCTCCCGGAAATCCCCTGTATTGTGCGAAACCTCACCGATGATGAAGCCACAATCATCATGGTGGATTCCAACCTGCAACGAGAGCAGATTTTGCCCTCGGAAAAGGCATTCGCCTACAAGATGAAGCTGGACGCGATGAAACGGCAGGGACAGAGAGTAGATTTAACTTCTGACCCACTGGGGCAGAAGTTGAAAGGTGTATATTCTGTTGAAGTGGTAGCACAGGGAACGTCTGATAGCAAAACACAGGTGCAAAGATATATCCGCCTTACCCACCTTATCCCGGATATTCTGGAACTGGTGGATAATTCCGTTTTGCGAGAGCCGGAAGTGCTGCAAATCGCCATGCGTCCTGCGGTGGAACTGTCCTACCTGCGAAAAGAAGAACAGACAGACCTGTTTGCTATCATGGAGGAAATGGACTGCACACCGTCCCATGCTCAGGCAATCAAAATGCGGCAGATGTCCGAAGCCAAGACCGGCGATGAACGGCTTGCCAAAGATGCCCTTGTTGCGATTATGAAGGAGGAAAAGCCAAATCAAAAAGAACAAATCAAAATTCCGAAAGAGCGAATCAGCAAGTATTTTGCGCCGGGGACGCCCGTGCAGAAGATCGAGGATACCATCGTTCAGGCTCTGGAACTTTACCGCAGACGTCAACGCAGTTTAGAACGATAATCCCACTCACAAGGGAGAAGTGCGCCTATTTATAGGAGAACGAAATTTTCCGTCCCCCCTCTCCACACCTCACCCCCCCTACAAACAACCTAAACAACCCCAAAAAGAAGATATTGGGGCAGCCTGTTTCAAAAAGATACCGGCTGTATTGGTAAAAGGCTGATCAGGAGAAAAAGCGGCGTACCACTCTTCTTTAGACAGTAATCAACAATCATCAGCCGAACGGCAGCACATCAGGAAACGATGTGCTGTTTTTTTCGGCCAATTTTCAGGAGGTAACAAGATGAAAGCATTGAAAAAGCCTTTGTCCCTGCTCATGGCGCTCCTGATGTGCTTTGGAGTATTTGCCGGGACAGGCGTTACGGCTTTTGCCGCAGGCGAAACCATGACCACCTATATGGTGGATATTCCCCGTGCCAGCGATCCCAACAAGGCCGGGTGGGGTCATCCTGCCTTTAATTTCTTGGGCGGCTGGTCTACTGGTGCGACGGATCATTTTTCAGTTCATACCCAGGACTCTTTCACCGGAAAAGCCATCTATTGCATTGAGCCTGGTATCGGTGTAAAAACCGGCGACCAGTACACGGGCCGGGGCGAGGATTTCTGGGACAACTATCCGTCCCATCTGAACCCCACCATTCCGCCCAGCACCATCAAGGAATATATCGGACGGATCATGACCTACGGGTGGCAGGGCAACGCCGATACTTCGTGGAACAGCAACAATCCTGATGATGCCAATGAGATGGCGGGCTATATCGCTACCCAGCTTCTTGTTTGGGAAACGGTTGTCGGTGAGCGTGATAGCCAGTTTAACCATGTGGATGCCAATGCCCAGGGAAAAAACAACGTGGCGGAATATATCAGCAGCAGTCATCCGCTGCGTAGCCAGATTTTCAGCCAGTATTCCGCCATTGAGAGCGCCGTAAAGCGCCACACCATGCTGCCCAGCTTTTTCAGCGGTTCCCCGGATGCTGGAGCTTATGAATTGAAATGGGATGGCGAGAAGTATTCCGTTATTGAAATGCAAAATACCCCCTTGACAAATCAACTCCTGATAGAGTATGCAGGAAAAGTTCGGGAGTTGCAGCTATCTCCAGAAGATGCTGCCTTGCTGGAACAGGAGCACGCCAAGCATCCCAGCAGTGAGGCATTATTCATCCACCCCGGAACCTTAAAGCTCCACTCCCCGAATATGGTACGGTTGCGGCACAATCAAATATTGGAAAAAGCAGAGATCCCACACATTCGATTCGAGGATCTACGCCATATACGCCATACATGTGCAATCCTTGCATTACAAAACGTTATGACTGCCGCTGAACTAACACACTTGCAAGGCTGCTGCCGCCCAATACTGACCCGGCAGAGCTATGCAGAGTATATGGTTCAGACACAGTCAGCTCAGAAGCAAAAAATTGCAAGTGAACAAAAGCATCTCCAAAATGAGCAGCAGCAGGCGACACAGGCAATGGATGACCTACTGGGGTTTTGAGCATCTCAGAATTTGCGGTGCTGAAAACACATATTCCTTTATTCACTGCCCCAGATAGCTTTTCGCTTTTGTTGTTGAATAAAGTCAAAAGTAAGATATAATGAAAGAAACTATCGATTGAAGTGAGTGGAAATACTACGCTGTATTGGTGAGACACTGCACTTTGATAGGATATTTGTTTGACTACGTGTAACAAAAGGACAATATCCTATGAAACTGCATGAAAAGATTTTATATTATGCAAATAATTTAGTTGCCTATTTTACGTATTTTAATTTCTTAGGAGCACTGCTGTTGAGTGCAGTTACTCTGCTTTATTAAGAATCGATCCGAAGTATATGAATCGAAAGCTGATAAAATAGAAACGTGGTTGGGTTGATAGTTAGACTTATCGGCATCATCTTGATCGTAAAGTCACAAATCTGTTCAGATTTGTTCTCGATGTGGGACTGTGAGGAGAGAATACAATATGCGAAATCATAAGAGCTATATTTTAGTGGCAGATGATGAAAAGGAAATCCGAGAAGTCCTCTACCTGCTTCTGAGCAGCGAAGGCTATGAAGTGGTCACTGCCTGCAATGGAAGTGAGGCAGCCCAGCTGGCCTGTGAAGAAATTGACATGTATATCCTAGATGTCAATATGCCTGTGATGACCGGGTTTATGGCTGGGGCAGAGATTCGCAAGCGGTTTGATGCGCCGATTTTTTTCCTTACCGCTTATTCCGGTGAGTCGGATAAGGTGATGGGATTTTCCGTTGGTGCGGATGATTATCTGGTCAAGCCTTTTTCCAACATTGAATTGCTGATGCGGGTAAAAGCAATCCTTCGCAGAGGGCGCATCAAAACAGAGGTACACTCGGAGGATTGTGATAGCTGTCAGCTTCAGGACTTGACTATTGATCTGAATCGTCAATCGGTATTCCGAGATGGAGAACCAATCAGCCTCACCTATACGGAATATAAAATACTGGCACTGCTAGTCAGACACAGAAAGAAGATCTTTTCTTTAGAGAACATCTATCAATCCGTGTGGGACGAGAACGCAGTCAGCGACAGTGCAGTGATGATGCATATTAAGAATCTAAGGAAGAAATTGGGGGACAATTCCAGAGAACCCAAATACATCAAAACGGCTTGGGGCAGAGGGTACTATGTTGACTAAAAAAAAGCTATCCAAGGAAATCTTAGTACTCCTTGCGGTATCTGTTGTGATTTCCATTTTTCTGTTCGCTTTTCTGAATAACACGGTTTCTTCCATTTGTTATCGCTATCTGGAACACATAGGAAAAATGAACAATGATTATCTTTTGGATGTGGTACATATCTGGGTTCAGGGCATCTGTCTACTTGCCTCTGTTATTTTCTTTGTTGTTGTATTCCTTTTTTTGCTTGGACAAAAGCTCCTGTATTTGCAGGAGATCATCAGTGGGATCGAGGCTCTGCGGACCCACCGCATGGATTATATGATCCCCGTAGAGGGTGATAACGAATTTACGGAACTGGCCCGGAGTATCAACTATCTTTCTCAGACGGAACAGGAACTGATCCGTAAGGAAGCTGTATTGACTGCGGAGAGAGAACAATTTATCCGCTCCATTGCCCACGATATTCGCACGCCGCTCACCTCTGTACTGTCATACTCGGAGCTGCTGGCCTCTAAGAAAAATAGAACACAGGAGGAGACGGACGCGTACATCGACCTGACTCTCCGGAAGGGACATCAGATGAAAGAGCTGATGGAGCGGCTTCTAGAGAACAATGTCCGACATACCGAATATTTTGAAAACGGACAGCTGCTGCTCCAGCAGGTCGTGGATGATTGGGAGAGTGTTCTATCAGAAGCATTTTCTGTGGAAATCGACTGGTCCGAATATTCCAACTTTACCGGTCACTTCGACATTCAGGAGATTTTCAGAATATTTGATAACCTTCTCTCGAATATCAAAAAATATGCAGATGCGCAAAGACCTGTTATTCTGCGGCTATCTGTGCAGGACAATCAACTGAAGCTGGAACAATCAAATTACATACGGACAGATCCGCCGGAAGTGGAAAGCCATCATCTGGGCCTTACGACCATTGCCCATATTGTTTCCCAGTATGGCGGAACCGTCCATTGGAAATGCGCTGAAGAGCAATTCAACATTACACTTCAAATCCCGGTCAATGTTTAGATTTCTTTAGAATTACCTTCCATCTTTCTTTAGAGATAGCTGTTATACTCAGACTAGTTCAAAAGCGTGGGGAAATAACATGGATTTACTGTTCGTTTCGGTTCTTTTATTTGTTGCTTGCATTGTTATATCGATCCTTGGAGCGATTCTTTTATTTTTTGTTCAGAACAGAAAAATCCAAAATGTTATCTTCTTTGCTCTGGCTTGCTGGGCATTCTTCATTTCCTATGTCAATGCCATCAGCATCCCAATGGTCTACATGGGGCAGCAGATGCTTGCCTGGACCCTCGGGTTTGTGTCAGCATTCTCCTTACTAATCCGCTATGCAGGGAAAACGGAAAAGCGATACATTATTTCCAATATTTTAGTAACGATTTCCATTGTATCCAGTGCATTGGTAGTATTTCTCTTTATGCGATGAGCGATGTAATATCCAGTATTGAGTGGAATTTCCCCGTACAGCCATAATTGCATGATGTGAATTTTACTCTGGATAAAGAATTAAGAAGACACCTTTCAGGTTCGGTATTCCTTCTTATATACAGTAAATCAAGGCGTGCATTTTGTGGCAAAATGCACGCCTTTTTTGGGAGGAAAGTCTATGCCAACAAACAGTCGGGAATTTATTTATATCATGGTCTCAAAAACAAATACGCTTCTGGGGTTGACCATCCGAAGACTCCTGGGTGTTTCTTATAATCATTGCTCCATTGCTCTGGATGACAGCTTGGAAACGGTCTACTCCGTAGGCCGGAAGGAACTGTGGAATATGTTTGTAGCCGGCTTTGTTGTAGAAAGCAAAAGCAGTGGCTTTTTTGCCGCTCATAACAATTCAAACATCGTGCTGCTGCGTCTCCCTGTCAGCAAAGAGGAGAAAAGGAAGATTCGTCAGGTGATTGCAGAATATCAGCAGACACCTTGTAAATATAACCTCTTGGGCCTTGTATACTGCTACCGGGGCGTCCCGAAGGAGCGAGAAAATCGGCTGTTTTGCTCTCAGTTCGTTGCTCAGGTACTGCAAAGAGCGGATATTCATTTATTTGATAAGCCCACCTCTCTGGTGCGGCCTCACGATTTTCTGGGCGTTTCTTCGGTAGAATTTGTTTACACTGGAAAAATCGGACAATATCAGGCTGTATAGAGGTACAAAAGATGAAAATATGGATTTTAACATCCGGCTTTGGCAGTGGACACAGTTCTGCCGCCAAAGCGTTGGAAGAAGAGTTTCAGAGCAAAGGCCACACCGTTGTGGTCAGCGATATCGTACAGCTTTTGTATCCAAAAACAGCAAAGCTGATCTATCCCGTGTTCAGCCGAGTGATTTGCAGACACAGCTGGCTCTACAATACATTGAACCAATTTGGCAGAGGGGCTTATCATGATCCCAAAACGCCCTTTTCTCTGAAAAAGGAATTGGTTCGGATTGATCCGGATATGATCGTGACGACCTGGTCCGGCTGCGGCAGAAAATTAGGGCAGCTGAACATCCCTGTGCATATCTGCATCACCGATGTGGGGGTCCATACCGGATGGCTCTATCCCTATGCAGAGAGCTATTGGGCAGCCACCATAGAGGTGTCAGAGCAGTTGGCGAACCTGGGGATTTCTCCTGCAAAGATCCATATTCGGGGAATTCCGGTCAGGAAAGAATTTTACTACCTGCCAGAGAAAACCACCATGCGCAAAACAAAGCATTTGCTCATTATGGGCGGCGGGCTGGGCATTATTCCATGGCTGGACGTGCTGCTGCAAGGACTTGCTGATTTGTCTAATGTGAAAATCACTGTGGTGGTGGGAAAAAATCAGCAGCTTTATCAAAAACTGACACAGAAATATCCCGATATCCAGGCTGTCGGCTTTGTAAACAACATCGCTCACTACTTGTCTCAAGCGGACTTTCTGATTTCCAAGCCCGGCGGTATCTCCCTTTTTGAAAGCATCTATGCCACCACTCCATACATTGCTATATGCCCCACTTATGAGCATGAGCTGGAAAACGCCGCTTTTATTGAAAAAAAGGAAATTGGCATGGTGGTCCATCACTGTGAAGATTCCTGCCGCCAGATCAAAGAACTGTTGGCTGACGAGCAGCGGTGCTGTACTTATCTGGCAAATATGATGCAGCTAAAGCATGACATTGAAGAGAATCGAAAAAGCTTTGAAAGGGTGAATGTAGCCTATGCCGATTAAGTTACTGCTGCTTGCAGCCGTCATGGTGTGTATTGGGTATCTGCTTTTGGGGATCGTCGCCACCTGCCTTCTTCGGCTCACCAATCCCCTCCGCAAAAAGTGCAGGACCGGGAAAACGCTGTGCCTGACCTTTGATGATGGCATAGATGCTCGCTATACACCGAAGCTGCTGGATCTGTTGGCAGAGCACCACATCCACGCCAGCTTTTTTATTCTCGCATCCACTGCCAAGACGCATCCGGAAATTTTACGGAGAATGCACCAAGAAGGCCATACCATGGGCCTTCACTCCCTGAATCATCATAACCAAATCATCGAGCTTCCTCACAGACTGTGGCAGGACTTTCGCAAAAGCATGGAAATCCTCTCCAGTCTGGACGCAAAACCAATCTATTATCGTCCCCCTTGGGGGCACGTGACCCCTTTGGGAATCTGGCTTTGCAGGCGGTATCACCTGCAAATAGTTTTGTGGACCGTCATCATCGGGGACTGGTCAAAAAATGCTAGTGTGGAGAGTCTGTGCCAGAAGCTCCGCACCCAAGCCCACGGTAGTGCTGTGATCTGTCTCCATGACGGGCGCGGAAAAAACGATGCGCCGCTGAGAACCATCGCCGCACTGGAAAAAATGATTCCCCAATGGATAAAGGAGGGTTATGCGTTTGAAACGGTTTCTGAATTCCTTGAAAAAAATATTGATTAATGGCGGCCTTTTTGTTCTTGTTGGCTTTTTCACCTACCGCACAGTTTTTGCAACCTCTGATTTTCATTCGGTCATCCATCATGCCGAACAGAGCCATTTTGAATTCTTGCTATGGGGGCTTGCCATGATCGTTCTGATGCTCTGCGCTGAAACCATGATGGTCAAGCGGAATCTTTGGTTATTGGGCGAACAGCAGTCCTTTCGCCAGTGCTTACTCTATACATTTGCAGGCAATTTTTTCAGCGGGATCACGCCTGCCGCCACCGGCGGTCAGCCCATGGAAATTTATATGATGCACAAAAAAGGGGTTTCCGCTATTCATGGGACGCTAGCGCTGGTGATGGACTTGGCTAATTATCAGCTCTCCGTCACCCTGTTGGGAATCGTGGGGTATCTCTCCTTCGGGCCGTTGATCCACCGACTGCTGGGCGTTTACATCTGGCTTTTGTGGCTGGGGCTGGGGCTGAATACTGTTCTATTGATTCTGCTGCTGTTTGCCATGTTTTCCAAACGATTCATCTTTCGTTTAACAGAACTGGCGGCCCTGCTGGTATCTCTTTTTTCTAAAAACAGGGCCGTTTCCTTCCGTGAGAGCGCAAAGACCGCCATTGCACAATATCAAGCCAGTGCAGAGCTGTTTCGCAAAAACAAGGTCTACTGCCTAGTGAATCTCCTCATTACCGTTGTCCGTATCCTTGCTATGCACTCAGCACCCTTCTGGGTCTATAAATCTCTGGGGCTGTCTGGGGTCTCCCCCTTCGAGATCATTGCTCTTCAATCCACACTGTACATCAGCTGCGCTGCCCTTCCGTTCCCCGGCGGTATCGGCATTGCTGAAAACAGCTTTCTCCACTATTTCAATGCTGTATTCCCCGGCAGTCTGCTGCAAAGCTCTATGATCCTGAGCCGAGGTATCGGCAGCTATATGACCATTGCCCTATCCGGAAGTGTTTTAGCTGCAGTGTTTGCTCTGTCCTTGTTTCACAAAAAGCAGAAATTATGCAGAAAATCTTTTTCCGAAAAGATCATTGATCAAACAGATTGAGCTTTTCGCTGTAAATACTGTGTAAAGTGTCGGATATAGCCATCTATCTTTTGTCCGAAAAAATGAAAAAGGAGGAAAACCGATGAAACGCTCGTATAAAACCGTAGCAGCGCTATTTGCTGTCGCAGCTGGAACAGGCTTTTTTGTCTATCGGCTGAATTACCGGATGCCTTTGAAAGAATACACCGCCAACGCTCTTTATATGGCGGTTCTGGATGATGAAATCAGCCGTCGAGAACTGGAAGGTTTGGCAGAATTTCCTCCTAAAAAAGAATCTCTGCAATATAAATATCACCTTTTTCTGGAACTCAACCGTAAAAGAAGCTGCAAAGATATTCAGCAGGAAATTAGCCGGTTGGAATCACATTTAAATCGATTGGACAAGGGCGAAAAGGAGATCGTCGATGTTGGATTTTGAATATGTCTTTGTGCTTCGTGGGGAGCTTGCAGAAGAATTTTGTTCTCAGACGGAGGAACTCTCTGAACTGATCCTAGAGCTTGGCGCCAGAAAGCAACTTCCAAAGACCTGGAAACTGGTGGACTGGCTCCGTACAAGGCCCAAGGCCGCCCCAGAAGTTCTGGAAAAGAGAAAAAAGCACCAGACAGTGCTGGGACTACTGGTTCTGCTTCTGGCTTTGTTTGCGCTGGGGCCGACGATGATAGCACCCAAGGAGTTACTGCCAGTTTTGCTGGCAGGAGCGGTCTGTCTGGGAGCAGGCATCGTTTCTCTGTGGAAACGCCATCGGATCATGCTGGCAATTCCCCTGATTTTGGCGGGGCTTTTTTACGGAATTGCGGGCTTGGGCGGTGGAGAAGAATTTTGGCCGCTGTTGACGCTTGGCGTAGTGCTGATCGCAGTGGCGGTGCTCTCCTTGATTCCCAGAAGAAAAAAGCAGAACCGTGCTGCCATGCAGGATGTATCCGCTCTTTTTGAACGCCGATCCGCCATACCAGAAGGGAAACCCATTTATATTCGCTTTGCCCAGCAGGGGGTACAGGCATTTACCCAGCAGGAGCAGGGCGAGATCCTGCCCTATGATACGGTCTCTGGAATTCTGGAAACAGCGGACTTGCTGGTGATCGTTATGGAGAAGCAGGGCTTTCTGCTTGCGAAAAGCGAGTTGAGCAACGGTGTGTTTTCTGATTTCAAGGCGGAGCTTTCCACAAGGGTGCTCTGGCTCACAAAGAAAGGAATGAATGGATATGGCAAAGCTAGAACGAACTCTGACCGGAGATTTTGATACCATTTTGAATCGGATCGAAGACGGCATTAAAGGCGGAAGCGTATCTGCTACCATGGAGGGGTGGAGCGATTTCCGAGAACAGAACAGCAGATGCGCCGTCCGTGTCTTTGAACGGTACAGTTACATGGGAGGGAATCGGGTCAGTCTGAATGTTACTCTCTTTCAGTACGAAAACGGCCCCATTCATCTGTCGGCAATTACCGCAGGTGGAAGTCAGGCACTGTTCTTCAAAATCAACACCTTCGGTGAAGAAGCTTTTTTGGACAAGCTCCGGGAGCTTGTGTAAAACAAACAGAAAGAGAGAACGATTATGGATTTCATCATTGATCATCTCAACAAATCTTTTGAGCATAAGGAAGTCTTGCGAGATGTCAGCTTCCGCTTTGAGGAAGGAAAGATCTACGGTCTGCTGGGCCGCAACGGTGCCGGCAAGACCACCCTTATGAACTGCCTTAATGGGGATCTTTCGGTGGATAGCGGCAGCTTTTATTTTGAAGATCGCAGCACAAAGCTGGATATTCGTCCCGAGGATTTGGGCTATGTACTTTCCACTCCCACTGTTCCGGAATTTCTTACCGGACGGGAGTTCCTGAAATTCTTCCTCGATATCAACGAAGCTTCTATCCAAAGCCCTAAAACGCAGGAGGAATACTTTGACCTTGTTCATCTGGAACTCTCCGACCGAGATAAGCTGATGAAGGACTACTCCCACGGCATGAAAAACAAGATGCAGATGCTAGTGAACATCATCGCTGAGCCGAAGCTGCTCATGTTGGATGAGCCGCTGACCTCCTTGGATGTGGTGGTGTCTGAAGAGATGAAGCAGTTGCTGCGAAGCCTGCGAGCCGGACGGATCACGCTTTTTTCCACCCACATTTTGGATCTGGCTTTGGATCTCTGCGATGAGATCGTACTGCTGAGTCATGGAAAGCTGGAGAAGGTAGAAAAGTCCGACCTGGACCGTGGAGACTTCAAAGACAAAATCATCGAAGCGCTCCGGGAGGATGGCCATGCTTAAAACACTGCGGATCTCCCGGTCAATTCGGACAACCTATCAGGTCAACAGCATTCTCTACAGCCTGAAGCAAGTGCCCATTCTGAAAAACCTGCTTCCCACCTATCCTTACCGAGTGCGTGGTCTCAAGGTATTTGCTGGGATACTCTCGCTGATTTGGGACATCTTGAAGATTTTTGCTGGAAAGGCATTATACTTTTTTGTGTTTCTGGGTTGGGCTGGAGGCTTTGAACCGGCGTTTCCGGCAAATCAGGTGTATCTCTATCGGCTGCTGTTTCTGACGATCATTGGCACCCTCATCAACACCAGTTTTTCTGAGGCAAGCTATCAGCGATATTACGCCATCAATCTCCTGCGGATGAATGCCAGAAGCTATACTCTCAGCCATTTCTGGGCGGAGATGACCAAGGTCGTTGTGGGCTTTCTGCCATTTACTCTTCTGTTTGGATGGCTGAACAGCATTCCACTATGGTTCAATCTGCTCCTTCCAGGGTGCATTGTCGGTGCTAAAATGACCAAGATGGCGCTGGAGCTGTGGCGCTTTGACAAGCACGATGGCGCTGTAGCGGAGCGAAATCTGATGCGGTGGGGGATTTCAGTGGTGCTTCTGCTGCTGGCCTAAAGCGGGTCGAACGAAGCAACGAGCGTATTCTGAATGCGTTATATAATGAGGCAACGGTGCAGCCGGGCAAATCACCTAGCCCAACAACCAATCCCGTGATAGAAAAGAGGCCCACAGACTTGTGCACAGAAACAACCTGTACCTAAGAAGCGTATACAAATTTTATTTCCGAAGTCGAGCGAAGGATATAGTGTTTGCTATATCCTTTGCTTTTATCCCTTTACAGTAGACTTATGAGAACAGTATCCAAATAATGACGAACTACAATACGCTGTCATCCACATCATTGAAATGCTTGGTTGTGCGTGGTACAATAACAAAGAAGTACATAATTCTGTCATTTCCCCAATCTAAGGAGGACTTTTCGCATGAGTGCTGAACTATCGGCTACGGCAACTGTAGAGGAAATTCTGGCTAAAAAGAGCGTCATTGAGCTCAGGGAACTTGCTCGCAGTTTCTATGTAAAAGGTTCTTCCAAAATGAGAAAGGTTGAATTGATTTCAGAGGTGAAGGCTGCTCTCATGATACCGGAGCGGCTGGAAGAACTCCTCTATGTTCTTGATAGTGCTGCCTGGCAAACCTTCAGAAAAGCAGCCGAATCCTCTGAACCAGTAAAACTGAATCTCACAGAAAGCAGATGGTATCAGATTCTTCATGGTCTATGCTATTTACATTTTATAACAGGAAATCGTTCTTTGTCCTGTAGTGTGCCCCCGGAAATTCGTACTGTCTATGACAGCCTTGTCACCGATGGCCTGATCCAACGCAAGAAACACTATGACCAGCTCCATCTCTATGCAGAGGCCGCAGCAAACCTCTACGGCGTTATCAGCCAGGATGACTTCGTTGCGCTATTCAATTCCCAAAACGAAGATAAAACGAGTAAAGAAGAGTTGTTCGATGCTTTGATCAGGCATATTGTAGTTGATGCTGGCTATTGTTTCTGGGACAAGTACATTGTTGATATTGGTTTTGAAGACAACAGCTTCGCTGATGTGTCAGACTTGCTTGCTCAGATAGGAGATAAACCCAGATACATACCCGAAAAGAAAGAATTCTTGAAATATGCCGACTGGAGATACTTCGAGCATAACGAGCACTCTCGGAACCTGGGAGATTATCTGATTCATGCCTGCGGCGTTGCCCCACTCCTTGTTCCCAAAATTGTTACTGAGCTCCATGAGTCATGTATGCTAAGCGAATCATTCCAGAATCGCTTTGACCTTCTTGCAGAACATGGAATTGAGTTTGATGGGGATCAGCTCAACGAATTTATTCGGCTACTCTCTGCGTTTGATAATTCGACACGCCTGTGGTCCAATAACGGCCATTCTCCCAATGAGATATTTTCCCTGTACGAACAAAAGAATCTCAGTCCGCACCCCAATCAATCCACAAAGAAAGCCAAGATCGGAAGAAATGATCCTTGCCCCTGTGGTAGCGGCCTGAAATATAAAAAGTGCTGCGGTAGATAGTGTAAGGCGTCCGAGTAAGCAACTCGGACGCTTTTTCTTAGAATAGGAACGACAATGCAGCATATACTAAAACGCACGTTGTTGACAAAACGTACAAGTCGTACTATGATGGAGGTGAGAAAGGAGTGACCGATATGTTCGCATTAAGTGCCAGCGACGTTCGCAAAGACTGGAGCCGTGTAATTGATTCTGTGATCCATGTGCGCCCTGCATTTATCAAAAGGACGCGAGATAACATGGTTCTATGCTCCAATGAAACTGTACGGCAACTCGTTCGCACCACGCCTATCGCAGCAAACAGTTTCATTGAGGACGATGGCAGCGTGACTCTTTCTATGGTTGATGTTGATCTTGTAGTCAACGCAGATACGATTGAAGCCGCCAAGAGCGAGTTGATCAATGACCTCGTTGAATATGCAGAAGAGTACTATCAGAACTTTGAATTATATAGTCGGTCCTCAAATCGTAAAGATCATTTACCTCTGGTCATGAAAGTGTTGACCGCTGCATCTAAAGAGGAATTGGAGGATGCAGTTCAATGCCAAAATGGAAAGATCTAAAACGATATTGTGAACGTGATCACTGGGAACTCTATAAAGAAACTGACCACTATTTCTTCCGCAAGGTCTTAGATGATGGCACTGTCTTACGCATCAAGGTCTCAAAGGGATCGGGAGAAATCCATGACCATTTGTGGCGAGAAATCTTACGCAAGCAGCTCCAGACAACGCAAGAGCATTTCAATGAAGTCATTTGAGTGGTATATCATTCGCTCGAAAGTCCGTTGCTTTTGAATCAAGGCTGGTAGCCGGCACTCCAATGACATAAGGGGAGATCATCATGGATATTAAATCTGAGAAGAGAACAGATAATCTCGGTCGCATGAAGGCAATGGATTACCGTGATATGGCCACTTTTCTTTGTTCGCAAGGCTGGAAACTGGGGGATGAAGCGCAGTGTGAGGAGTGGCTTAGATCTGAATATGGTTTTGATGGTGAGTTATGACGCTCACAAACAATAGGCGTGATTCTTCTGGTATTGAAAAGCAGAAGAATCACGCCTATATTGATGTTCAGTGAGTGATGCAGATATGGTGTTGACGAGAATGTTCAGCTGATCTCAGGATTCATCAGAATTGCGAAGGCATAATTCGAAAATCAACTCTAAAGAGTAATCACGAAGCAATTGAGCATTACTTACTTTGAGGAAATTGATCGGTATCCCATACCGCTTGAATTGCCGATCCGCAGCAATCCTCCTGATTGCGGCCTGAAGTATCTCGGGCTTATATTTCAAAACCTCTTCGCTCAGCTCTTCCCATGAGCCATATAGGTATCGTGGCAAACCCACTATAACGCGGATACGATCAAATGTTGTTTCATCGTTGTTCTCCGGAATACGTTCATAGATAGGGGGCCCAATATGCTGAACCAAACGCTCAAACTCTGATGGTTCCACAGGTGCTGTTGTCGTCAAGTTTGTTTTCAAAAAGATTTTGATGCAGTCATCAAGTGTCATGTCTACCTGAAAATGGGTAGCCGCTTTGTTCCAGACAGTTAGGTTAAAGCAACTCTCACCCCTAACTTTGAAGAGGGAGAATTTCAATCGTGATTCATAGGGGAAGAGACTTGATGTTTTATCCAAGGAATAGATACAGAATGTATTAAAATAGTATGTTTTTCCGTTTCGTTGTCGAATCGGGGTGTTAAGAATTCCTTGATCGATCAAAAACTCATGCACCATAGCAACGAGTTCTTCTTCCGTGAGGCTCTGAAGATAGTCATCCATATAGGGGAGAAGGAACTTCTCCACATTACTGTCCAGTGGAGAAAGTGTTGTGAACTGGCCGACAGACCTTTCCCATTGTTTTGGATCAATGAATGAGGGGACCCAGAGAGGTTCGCCGGCTAGTTCATCTACTTGCTGGCGATTTGTATTCATATAATACCCACGCTTATCAACTATACGCACCAGATCATAGCCTTGCTTGCGTGATTTTCTCAAGAGTGGTTTCCCTATAATTCCATCTTCAATAAGTTGCCTGGAGATCGTCTTCGAGGCGATGCTCAAGGCACATCCTCTGCCAGTCGATTTATCAATAACCACGACCTTATCACCTCCCTATGAATTCATATGAGGGTGTCAGCCCTCGACGCCGGCTATGAAGTTATAGATCATGCCTCCTGCTCCATCTTGAGTTCGCGCTTATACTTGTAGTATGTATTTCGTGCTATACCTGTCAGCTTAATCATTTCAGTATCAGTGAGAGTCCCATTGAAATCTTGAGATCTCTTCAGAATCAGTTCCTTTGCGACCAGGCTCTTCTGGGTGACGACCGATGCACCCTTTTGACGGCCAATTTGCTTTCCGTTCAGTCTAGCAGTTTCTATTCCCTCACGCGTGCGCTGGTGGAGATCTTCAACTTCCTTCTCTGATTGTTCAAATGCGAGCCGGATCTGCTCCTTGGCCAACTCCATGAGGTATCTGTTGACACCTTCCAAAATGAAGTCCACATTACTGCCCGTGAGTTTGATATTGCTTTCTAAGGCAGTTTTATAAGTTTCAGTGTTGATATGCGGCTCTTTGAGGAAGACAAGAGTGATTCCCTTTTCATACAGTTCTTGATAGGCAGCGAATCCTTCTTCAGCATTACCGCTCATACGGGATACACTATCAAAGATGATTGTATCCCCCGGCTGAATGACGCGCATAAGTTTCTGCCATTCCTTCCGATCAAGCCGTGTTCTGGTGAAGACCTCTTGGACGATTACTGCGTCTGGAAACAATGCTTTGATATTCCGGATCTGTCGTTCTATGCTCTGCTTTGGCTTCGAAATTCGACAATAACCATATCTCATTTGGCGTGCCCTCAAATTTCGCTTAAATTACCTTCAGTCTCCGGGTTGATTTTCATTATATAGTCTCCCAGAATAACGCCACCAAACTCGAATGTGGCTCTTGGATCAGGTGTAAATCCATTCTTGGAGCACCATGCCGCCATCTCTTTTGTTTCCACTGACTGTATAAGGATCTCCTGCACTGCATGGCATCGACAAAAGTGTTTAAGCAATTCTAGAACACGGGTCATCGTCCCGATTCGTTGCCGGATGAAACATACTCTAGATACCGTTACTCGGAAGTTCATCAGAAACAAAATTCTTAACTCTGAGTCCCAGAATTCAGAGTGATACCAAACACCGCTCAACTCTTGCTGACACTGGATAGGTACGCATTCTTGTGCTTCCAATAAGAGCCGCAGTTCTTCCTGCTCTTCTTCAGAAAACATAATGTGCATTAAAGCCAAATCCACACCCCCACACTTTGTATCTCATTATAAACCATCGTTCATCTTGGTATTAGTTAGATACGATAAAACACATTCCAGAACAACAGATTTTGATACATTTCTATGGTACGTCTACTTTGATACTCTGCCTGTTGATAAGAATGGCCGGCAGAACCGCTCAGTTCCACCGGCCATGTATAGCTTCACTGGGTCAATTATAATTTCTGTTCACGCTCAAAGTTGTAGTGTCCTACTCTTAGTAAGTATTATAATCAATGTCCAGAGCTGAATCAAGCATCTTCTTGATATAAAACCACCACAGTGTTGTAGAATTAAAGTGAGAAGCTGCCATGTTCCTTACCATTGATTGCATAAGTGAACAGAGTGCCCTTGATCACAGCTGCGAAATAACCGGATCTGCTATACTCGGAAGCATAGTACTTGTCAATCAGTTCCAAAGTCTCACGCAGCTGCAACATCGCAGCAAATTCATGCTTACAATTATAACTGCAAAAGCAGTTACAGGTCAAATGGCGGATTTCTCCATCATAATACTCAAATTCTACCTCATAGGAGACTGTACCCTGTACAATGGCATAGCCACGGTGCCCATCAATAGAAATGTACCGAACACGATTCTCAATGTAGTAGTCTTGGCCTCGGTTGGCGATCTCATTGCTGATTCTCATGCTCTTTAGGTCATGCAGGTTGAATGATGTGTCATCGCCCCCAATGACAAACTCCTCATCATCTTTGGATGGAGCTCTGAACCAGAGAGCCACCTTATCAGCCGGAATAGCATTGCGGTCGAATGTGACAAAGTGGGAGGCAGCCATGAAGAACTGTCCGTGGACGGTTGTGTCTACAAGGGCAATGACACGCTTATAGTCTGACAGCTTGATTTTGAAGTTGTAAGTCACCTCAACTACACGCCCAAGTAGTCCTTCAAGTTTGCCATCAACATATACCATATCTCCACTATGCAGATCAAACTGATCGTTATAATAGGTCAGGGTCATATTTCGGCCAGAGAAGAACACCTCCACAAGAGACTTTCTCGGCGCTGCTGGCTGCTTCAATTCAGGTTGCACCTTGTAGTCATCATAATCATTATCCACACCTGCGGAGAAACCAATCTTAAAACCCATCTCAATGCCTCCTCGTGCTTTCCATTCTTGATGTTGCCATATTACTACAATATCTGTCCAATAATCATCCCTATTTACTGAGCAGGGAACCTCATAGGGAGCATTTCTAATTATAAAGAATGCAATTGCTATTTCAAACGGCATAGATGTCGGGTTGTCTCAATTCGCAAGATTTTTATTCAACGATAAAGAAAAGCCTCTGGATTTCCAGAGGCTTTCTTGTTGGTGGGCCAGGTTGGAATCGAACCAACGGTGTATCTTACGTCACGGTTTTACAGACCGCTGCAATCGCCAGCTATGCGTACTGACCCGTATGGTGGAACCGGCTGGAATTGAACCAACCACACCCTGAGCTTCAATCAGGTGATCTACCAACTGAGCTACGGTTCCATGTGGCGGAGAGCGCAGAATTCGAATCTGATACCTTGTAAATGGTACGATCCGCTTAGCAGGCGGTCCCCAGTCCTCCTGGGTTCACTCTCCAAATATTATGGCTGGGGCGGCTGGATTTGAACCAACGAATAGCGGAGTCAGAGTCCGCTGCCTTTCCACTTGGCGACGCCCCAATATGGCAGGGGTAGAGTGACTTGAACACCCAACACGCGGTTTTGGAGACCGCTGCTCTTCCAGTTGAGCGATACCCCTATATGGTGATGCCAGCGGGGATCGAACCCGCAATTTCCAGCTTGAGAGGCTGGCGTCCTAACCAATTAGACGATGGCACCATATGGAGACCCACGCCGGACTCGAACCGGTCATTGCAGCCGTGAAAGGGCTGTGTCCTTACCGTTTAGACGAGTGGGCCTTATGGCAGGGAGGCGTGCTCCCTGCATATCAAGCGACCGCGTGCTTTGCGATCACCAAAATATCATCAATACGCACACCTAACAATGCAGCCAGGACGACAAGATTGTCTACCGTGGGAAGTGCAGTACCGTTTTGCCATTTGTAGATTGCCTGCGGGGAATTGAAGCCAAACGATGATTGGAGATCATGCACGGATAGTCCAGCAGCTTTCCGCAGTTTCATGATATTGGCTCCTGTCAACGCAAGATCTATCGTCGGAATGTCCACCATTGAACACCTCCTCTCTGATATGCTGCCCAGCTTTGGGCGTGAAAAAGCCGCTTGTCTCATATCCAAGACAAGCGGCTTCCATAATCAGAGAGGATGATACCTGAAGTCGGTCAGGGAATCAATCCAATCACACACTTCTGCTTATCTCGATATGAGCGTGCTTCGCTAAAGCTATATTCCTCGCTCTGGAAGATAGCCTGCTGCCACTCGCTCATATAGAAGATAGCGGAAGAGATGTTCTTCATGACTCGCGTTCCTTTCTGCAAAGTAGTTGTTCTTGGTTTCTGACTGTACTATACCACAGATTTCATCCCTTGTCATTCAACTTGTGGTATAAAATCGCTTCTGGCATAGTCCATCAGAGTGGTGGTAGAACTAACATATATTATTTCCTCAATTCAGATAAGAAGAGCGCATCCAACTCGTCCCAGCTATGGATTGCCTCGGTCGGCATCTGTTTAATTGTTTCTCGCACTTCTCTGATGCTATCATCCAGGTATTTATTGATTTTATCAATGCGCGGAATCATTTTGACTTCCGGCATATTCATCTTTAATTCCAGAAGATCTGCCACTTCGGCCTTTAGGCTGCTGTCCAACTGACTCTCAACAAGCTCAGAGAAGCGCATTGGAGGAGGCACCTGCTTTTCTAAAATCCAGCGACACGCGAGGATTGGACGAAGCACATAGAAATACTTTTTGGCCTTAACCATATCACCCTGTAGAAACTCTCTATAGTTGCCCTCAGCCATGTGCAAGTAATGCCATAGGCCACTCTTGGAAGAGAAGTAATGGTGCAGAATTGGCTTGAACTTCTTTACGAAGTCGGTTTGCTTATAGATGATGGGTGACGAGAACCATTCGAATACAGTGGGGTTAGAGCGATGCAGCAGGCACAGCGCCTTCTTCAGATCCCAGCCATTCATATCAAGCAAGTCGTTGATTGGCAGTTCGATAACGTCTCTAGTCTGCTCTAACTTTAGATAGTGTTCTATCGGTCTCACATAAATAAATCGCACATCATAGTCGCTGTCCGGAGAGGGAAAACCCCAAGCGCGGCTTCCGGACTCAACAGCCAGAAGAATGCGGCACTTTTCACTATGCTCGATCTCCATTAGTTTTTCACGAATCAATGTGTCCATTTTGTTCACCTTCTTCCAGAGGTATACCTGCACTTCTTAGAATTACCGTGGTAAGTGCATCAAGCAGATAACCGTCCCCATCCTCGGCTGGCTCTCCTAGCGTAGCTTTTTCCGCTTCCGTAGAAAGCCATGCCAAATCAAATGGATTTCTGTCCAGTAACTCAGCCTGCACTTCAGGAGTATCATTCAGAGTCGCAGCGTACATCCCTGTATTTAATCCTGTCAGGAATACCTGATCCAGAAAATTCTCCATCTTTTCTACATCGAGATGCCCAATTGCATCGAAATTGTTCATCCTGGCACCCCTCAGTCCGCTGCCTTGAAATTATAGATAGGCTTGATACAATCCACAATCGTGGCAGTAGGCCCGATTTGACTGACGATTTCATCCATGCTCTTATAAGCCATAGGAGATTCATCCAGAGTGTCCGGCACAACACAGGTTGTATAAATGCCTTGCATTTCCGCCTCAAACTCCTCCATAGAGAGCGCATCGAAGGCCGCCTTGCGGCTCATCAGGCGGCCAGCGCCGTGTGGCGCTGAACAGTTCCAATCCTCATTCCCCTTGCCGATGCACAGGAGGCTGCCATCTCGCATATTGATGGGAATCAGTAACTTCTCTCCGGCTTTTGCAGAAACGCCGCCCTTGCGCAGAATCATATCATCTGTGTCAATGTAGTTGTGAATAGTGGTAAACTCATCCACACGGGTCAATCCCATGCAGCGGAGTATCACATCCGTCATTGCCTTGCGGTTAAGCGTAGCAAAGTGTTGCACGATCTTCATGTCATGGATATAGTCCTCAAACAGTCTCCCTTCCACATAAGCCAAATCTTTGGGAATTTCCAAGTGATGCTCTTTCTTCAACTGCTTGATGGTGCTCTCAATCTCCTTCTGGCGTCCCTGCGCCTTCAGTTCGGTAATCGCCTGCTGGATTTGGTAGTTTGCACCGCCCCACAGAGCACGGCGTCCTTCATCCTGATAGAAGTTTGCAACTTCAGTACCAAGGTGGCGGCTACCGGAGTGGACAACCAGATACAAAGATCTGTCGCTGCCACGATCAACTTCAATGAAGTGGTTGCCGCCACCCAGGGTGCCGATGCTGCGGCGAGCCCGGTCCAGATTAACCAGATTAGCACATCGAAGTGCAGAAAGGTCAATCTCCGCATTCAACGCGTGAGGAGTACCACGCACTTCGCGCCCACTGGGGATATACTCCCTAATGACCTGATCCAGCTTAGCGAAGTCAATCTCCGTCTCCTGGAGGCGAGTGGTTTCCATACCACATCCAATATCGACTCCAACCATGCCGGGGACGATTTTGTCCGTGATTGTCATTGTGGTACCAATAGTACAGCCCTTGCCGGCATGAACATCCGGCATGATGCGGATTTTGGAATTTGCAAATTCCTCCCGGTCGCAGACGGCCTGAATTTGTTCTCTAGCAGTTCCTTCTATCGTTTCACAAAAACACTTTGCACAGTTGTGAAGTCCAGTTACTTCAATCATTTTCAATCTCCTTATATTGGTATCCTTCACCTAATTCAAAGATTGGTACATCTGGATATTTGCTACGAATCTCAGCGATAGAGAGATAATCCGAAGAACAGATACCTGGTTTTCCAATCGCTTCGGCTTTCATAAAATCCCTACTATTTGCTGAAAGTGCATATTTGAGGCGGTCATCAAAGCGGCCACATACGCTGCACTTGCGACCCCAGCGATAGCCGAGAAAGGACTTCACAATCACTCTCTCATACTGATGCTTATGGTCTGCGCGCTTGCTACTGTTTGAGATCGATGCAGTTTTAGACTTCTTCCGATGCCGTAATTTCTCGTCAATAACTTTTTCGTGTTCTCTCATATTTCCTCCAGATTGGGCAATAGGCCAGTAGGCTGCGCCGAAGACAGCGCTGCCATACCGGCCCATGATTATGTTAGGATGCCCGTCTGCCCAGGATTGCGCTCAGTTGTGCGAGCAGATCTCCAGATCCATTCAGGTTGATGTTGCCGACATTACCACAGATCCGCTCAATGTACTCCAACTCTTTGAGCCGGTAGAGTGTTTGGTTTTCTTCCATCAGTTTCGCAGTATTGAGTAGGGATCTGGTGGAGGCAACCTCTTCTCTGCGAGTAATTACGCTTGCCTGGGCACGCTTTTCAGCAACCAGTACAGTATTCATGATGTCACGGATCTCTCCAGGGAGAATGATGTCCTTAACACCGCCATCCACAATTTCTAGGAACAGCGTGGGAGCCTTCTCCCGGAGCTTCTGAATTACATACAGAGAAATCTGATCTTTATTCTCCAGAATCTCATCCAGTTTTTGTTTTCCGACATACTCCCGCATTGCAAGCTGGGCCGCAACATGCAACTGCTCAGAGTAGTCATCGATTTCCGTCAGCACCTTCACATAATCAATGATACGGTAGTTACAGACAAAGTTGATACGCAGGGAAACCTTGTCTTGGGTCAGGATCTCCTGGCCAGTGATGTTCATCTGTGTCAAACGAGTATCCACAATACCGACATCAACTCGGATGTTATTTTTCCAGAAGTAGTATGTACCCGGTTCCAGAACAGACTCAAATTTCTGATTGAAGTACAGTCGTCCTCTCTGATACTCGGAGATCTCCACTTTTGTGTAGAAGGAAGCGGGGATCAACATGAAAATATACGCAGGAACGCTGGAATCAACAACAGGTGTAGACACATCGACCATCTGGAAGTCGTGCTTATGTTGACCAGCGAAGAAAGCATACTTGCCCTGGCGCAGAGCATGTACAAACTTGCCATCTACGAAGTGGAGGGCCATTTGCTGATCTCCGACCTCGACAACGGAAACTTGCCGTGCGATCTCCGGGGCCTTCAAGAGGGTTTCCAGCGTGCAGGTATCAGATGTCAGCTGCCCCTCCGCACTCAGCAGTTCAGCATGGCTATCCCCAAACAGGTGATATTTGCCAGCTTCCAGCAGTTTAACAAACTTGCCATTCTTAAAAAGCAAACCCTTCTGATTTTCTTTGACGATAATCTTCTTCATATCTGTAACCCTCCTCAAAGGTGAATGATACTTGTGCTTTCCCAGAATGAGCAAGAGCGGCTGAGAGTTTGAGTACAGCAGCAAACCGGCGGAAAGACGATTCTTCTGGCCGGAGTGGTACATATACGGTATCTGCTTTCAGGCAAGGCTCAGGCTCATCGCTTTGGATTTGGTGGCATTCGCTGATTCCAGATCTTCAGCACGGGAAAGCTCAGTTGTAGCAATAGTTCGTGTCGTGTGTGAAGCACGATTGACTTTCTGCCTGTTAAGGCGTACCAATCCAACTGGCAAGCGTTTTCAAGACGCAAGGCGGGAGTCGAACCCGCAATTTGAGGGGAGTTGCACCCCGTCGCATACACGACTGCTACTCGCAGAGTCTCTGGCATACACTTTGGAACATCCTCGTGCACCGCTGTGAAGGGCCGAAGCCAAATCACATACATAAGAAACTTTGCAAGCATAGAATACCAAAATCTGCATCTGTGTTCACGGAAAAAAAGTTGCGAACTCATTTTAGAGTCCGCAACTTTGCTGTTTGGTAAGTCGTTTTTTCACCAATTCTATGAAGTTGTGAGGAGCAATGACCTTGATCATAGGACCGAAGGAAAGAACGCGGATTAAAAGCTCCGTTTCGTCATCCTTTTCATAGTGGAGAGTCACTTGATAAGAGCGGTCGTCAAGACGAACCGTTTCCTTCTCAAAATGCGAAAAATGAAGCAGTATCCGCTCTAAGGCATTTCGTTCGTCAACGAGTCGGAATACCAACAACTTCTGCCTCGGTTTTCTGAAGATGTGTATGTCCGACTGCTCCATCAGTGTGCAGTCTTTGATCCTTGCAATGTTAACCGTAGAAGCGCTTCTGTTCCCGGACCCAAGCACACGAAACTTATCGTCCTTAGCAGAGTATTCGATTCGGTAGGGCATAATGACATGCGTATGGGGTATTCCCGTATGGCTGTCAAATCGAATCCTAACCCATCGTTTTTCCTTGATTGCCGTAAGAAGCTTGTGGAATACCTTTACATACGTTGGATCATCATAGGGATCACCATCTAAGTACTGATCGTACCATACGATGTCGGTCGGATCAAACAACGGTTCAACATCCTCCAGGCCAACGGGGTTTGGGTTGAAAAGAGCAATTCGCTTGTCCTGAAGCAGAGCTTTCAACCACTGCCGCTGAAGTGTAGTAAGCGGCATAGCAGGCCCATGCTGAATAGGTGTCGTCATATCTGGGAGGAGCAGTGGCCACTTCTCCTTCAAGGAGGTTGGAATCGTTAGGTTGCTCTCAGCAAATGCCTTGCTTTGAATGATGTCGTTCAGCATCTGGCCTGTTAAGTTATTCTGTGTTGCTTCTTTCAAGATAGTGGCTACTACATTATAGTAGCTGCTGTATATCTCACTGAACAGCATCGTCGTCACCTCCGTACATCCGGATCATAGCGTCGAGATCCGCATAGAAAGTGTCCACTACGCTCTGACTACTACATTCGAGCTTAATAATGCGGCCAATGAATGTGCGGAGCCAGGGGAGCATTTCCGCTGCATCATAGACATCCGCAGAGAAGAGATATGTGTTTTCATCAATTTGCTCAACTCTACCGTTGCGCTTTTCACGCTCCAGACGCTGAGGAATATGACCCTCACCCTCATCCACATGGATAGTCATTTCGATGTGATCCATACTGTATCCTGGGCCAATAGACACACCCCAAAGGTGATCTCGGAACTTATTGAAGTATCCTGCATAGACTTCGTGTTTCTTTTCCACATTGCCGGGCACTACCTTGCGAATGGTATCAACACGAATAAAAACCAGATGCCGAACTTGATAGGCGTAGCAGAGGAGATACTGGCGGCCAGTCTGAGTGCTGGCATAGATTTTCAAAGGGTAAACGGTGCGCTCCCGTATATTGCCACTCCGGAGGCCCTTCACGCTCAACTCAGTAACCCGGTGGTTACGAATCGCTGATAATAATTCACAGAGGACCTGACTGTCTATCGCATGGAGGATGTAATGGTGCTTCAATCCAAAATAGTCTGGCTGGACCTCGAATTTGTCCAGCAGATATGATCCGATCACTCCTACTGGATCTGCTTCTGAGTAAAAAGCAATGGCGTCAAGCCAGCAGTTCAGATCCACCCGATCCTCAACACACCGGTACCATACCTCACGGCCACGCTTTTCACTTACCAGGAGTCCTAGTTTTTCGTATTCCTTGAGTTTCTTTCTAACCGTTGATTCATCAAGAGGATGCTCGTCCGGAAACTTGGAGAGGTAATCACTCACAATGCGTTCCACGATTTCCTTTGAGGTCTTTTCCTGGCCATCGGCCAAGATGTCCAGAATGTAGAAGTGGAGCGTAATGTCCTTGTCAGTAAAACTCTTGGCCTTAAAGGACTTGTACAGCGGATTATGAAGGATTGCTCGGCTGTCCAGCGACAGGAAAACACTTTTCCCATTCGGGTTCTGGTGGAAGGACATATAATCCCCCAACCAACTCTCCACTCGGCGTCGCTCATTATCGTAGCTGCGGGCGCTCTTGGCATCATATTCGTCTCTGCTCTTAAAGCCATAGACATAGAACTGACGCATATAGTCGCGTATGCGCTCGTAGTCTTTGACCAACTCACTATATGCCACAGTTGCGCCCTCCTTTTCACAAAACTATGTTGATGATATTATTCGGTGCATCTTTTGTTCTGAACCATGCGAATCAAACTCCGCACAATTACATAAACAACGACATAAATACCCAGAGAAATTCCAAACTTAATTGCTTCATTCTTCATATAGATGTTCCTTTCTTACCATGCCATCAAAGGCAAGTATATCTTCACGTCCAAGAGTCTCCCGGATTAGATCGGACACTTGGTTTAGAAATGGGCAGGGCGAAGGAATCAATGGGCCATGATACTCGCTCCGACCAGTGGTTGCGGTTATTTCGAGGTACCAATCACCACAATCAGTCACAAAATCCTCAACATAGCTATCATTGAAAAATTCTGCTAACTGATTTACTAACGGGCCAACTGCATCTGACGTGATATGTAGCCGCTCCAAGCAAGTACACTTATACCTGACCCCATCGTTAAAGCAGTACTTAGAAAACCAAATCCGACCATCTGAGGTTATTGTAAGGTGCTGCTCTACTTCCGTGGCAGGTTCCGGCCACGGCCCATAGCCGAAACAGTTTGATATGAGCCGAATCCGTTTTATTTTCTCGTAATTGACTCCCTCATCGGTGTTGCTCATTGTATTGTCCTCGTCCCAGTGGCCATCACTTTTTCAACTGCGCAGGGAGTTACTTGTGTCCCTTTAGGATACACTACCCTTCCAGTTGTGGAGTATATCCTTAGAAGCAACCAATAATCTAGTCTCATTCCATGCCGGATTATGCTATAGACAACTTCAGGCAATCAACGCATTATCTGTCCACATTTCACATTGGCTCATGACGGTTTGGACTGCATCTGCCATCCCTTCCGGGGGATACTTATGCTTTTTGAGCAGACGCTTAACTAACCGCCGCATACCAGCTCTGGCACTTTCTTTCTTCTGCCAATCAATAGTACGATTTTTTCTGAGAAGGTCTGTTAGTTCTTTAGTAATAGCTATGAGTTCATCGTGCTCATAGAAATCTTTAATTGCCTGTGGCTTAGTGAGAGCATCATAGAACGCCAATTCATCAGCGGTAAGGCCCATCTGCTCGCCTTCTTTGGCTGCCGAAGCAATGTCTTTTGCTAGTTTAAGGAGTTCCTGAATTACCTCTTCATTGGTCAACATACCATTGAGGTATCGGTTCATCGCAGTTTGTATAATCTCCGAGAATTTTTCTGACTTCACAATATTCGTTCGACGATACATAGAAACCTGCTCAGCAATCAGTTTCTTTAGCAACTCAACTGCCAGGTTCTTTTCCTTCATCTTGGCAACTTCCTCAAGAAACTTCGGGTCAAACAGAGAGAATTCTGACTGTACATCAGAGAAAAGATTGATTACTCCTTCGCTCTTGATACTATGTTTCAGCAGTTCATTGATCCGCTCATTCACCTCTGGTAGTGTGAATTTCTTTCCTGTACCGCCAGAAATCAGGCGAACTACCATGGTACGAACAGCTTCAAAATAAGCAGCTTCAAAACGGGTATGCTCATCAACTAAACTTCCGCAGAGAGATAGTGCCTGTTTGAGAAGAAGTGCCTCCTTGATGAAAACGCTTTGTGTCTTCTCCGAATCCGGCAAATCGCATTCAGCGACACTTTTACCTAAAATATAATTGACGCCGCCGCTGATCGTCTTTGCCTTATCAAGATCAGAACCATTCGTAAACCTACTGTAATCGTAACCATAGAACATATCACGGCAAATCGACAGTTTCTCTTGGAATTTTGGAAAGGCAGCCTTAGAGATGTCGGTGTTGCCATAGTTTTTCTTATCTCTGGCCGTATAGTCATTCATTGCCTTTTTTAGAGCACCAGCAATTCCAACATAATCAACTACCAAGCCGCCTTCTTTATCCTTGAAAACCCGGTTAACTCTCGCGATGGCCTGCATGAGATTGTGTCCGGACATCGGTTTGTATACATACATAGTTGCTAAAGAAGGAACATCAAATCCTGTCAGCCACATATCAACGACAATTGCGATTTTCATAGGAGAAGAGTTATCCTTAAACTTTCTGGCCAGATCGTCTTTATGTGCTTTATTTCCAATGATCTCGCGCCATTTCTCCGGATCATTGTTGCCTTGAGTCATGACTACGCCAACCTTATCCGACCATCCCGGACGTAATTTGAGTATTCTCTTGTAGATTTTCATTGCGATTGGACGAGAATAAGCAACTATCATTGCCTTTCCAGTAAGCAAATTCTCTCTGAAATTCTCATAGTGGTCCAAAATATCGTCCACAAGAGAATTGATCGTCTGCTCAGCTCCCAAGATGGCTTCCATCTGGCCGAGTTCCTTTTTACTCTTCTCTATTACATACGGATCAGCATTTTGGGCCATAAGATCATATTCAGCATCAATCAGACTGAGAGTATGCTGATCTAGTTTGAGGTGTATCACACGGCTTTCATAATACACCGGCCTTGTTGCGCCGTCTTCTACAGCCTGCGTCATATCATAAATATCAATATAGTCACCAAAGACTTCGCGTGTACTCCTGTCCTTAGAGTCAATTGGTGTGCCTGTAAAACCTATATATGTCGCATTTGGTAGGCTGTCTCTAATAATCCGGGCTGCACCTATAATGGTTTTTGCTTCTAATTCACCGGATTCATTCTGTTTGACAATGACCTTCTCTGTGAGACCGTATTGGCCACGATGGGCTTCATCTGCCATCACAATAATATTTCGACGCTGGGAAAGCGGTTCACTGCTCTCCTCGAACTTCTGCATCGTCGTAAAGATAATCCCATTCGCCTGACGATTGGCCAAGAGTTCTTTCAGGTGTTTTCGATTCGCGGCGTGTTGAGGAGTTTGCCTCAGAAAATCTTTACACCGAGAGAATTGGCCATAGAGCTGATCATCTAAATCGTTTCGATCTGTGATTACAACAATGGTTGGGCTTTCCAAGGTTTCTTGCAGATAATGGGCATAGAACACCATGGACAAGGACTTTCCGCTTCCTTGGGTATGCCAGAAGACGCCACCTTTTCCATCTGTTATGGATGCCCGCTGTGTGGAAGCAACAGCCTTCTTAACTGCAAAATACTGATGGTAGCCAGCAAGTATTTTGAATGTATTCTGTCCATCTACATTGAAGCAGATGAAATTCTTCACTATATCAAGAAATCGTTTCTTTTCAAATAAGCCTTCGAAAAAAGTGTCAAAAGCGGCATACTGGGTATTCTCGTAGCTCCCATCAGTGGTTTTCCATTCCATAAAGCGATCTTCCCCAGAAGTAATGGTGCCAGCCTTAGAGGTAGTCATATCACTCATAACGCATACAGCATTATAAATGAACATGGATGGAATCTCGTACATATAGTTTCGGAGCTGTCTGTATGCAGCCGATGCATCTGTTTCCTCGCGTGAGGGAGACTTTAACTCTACAACAACAAGTGGCAGCCCATTTACAAAAAGAATCACATCAGGCCGCTTTTCCGAAAGTTCAATAAATGTCCACTGATTCGCAACGGTAAAGTCATTTTGAGAGGGGTCTTTGAAATCAATGAGATAGACGAGGGTGGAGCGCTCCTCGCCATTTTCGAAGTATTTCACAGGCACTCCATTTTGAAGATAGTCCATAAATACCATGTTTTTCTGGACCAGAGTGCCCGCCTCGAAGTTCTTCAATTTATAGATAGCCTCATTCAAAGCTTCAATCGGAAGAGTCCGATTGATTCGTTGGAGTGAGGAAAGCAAAACATCCTCATAAAGCGGTGAATGATAGTCGCGCTCTATATCAGGGCCATAGACATAGGTGTATCCCAGACCTGCATTGAGAAGTTCAAGGACTGCATTCTCATAATTCGATTCAGTATAGTACCCCGCCATATTGATTGCTCCTTTGCAAATCTCCCAACCGTGTTCAATGTAACACTCTTTCTGCGATAGAGTCGAGTTGAGCTGCGATTATAGCGAAATCACAGTTCAGGTCTAATGTCTTCACGCTAATCTGATTTCCACTCATCTGATAATCGTTATCTGGCTGAATGCTGTCATCTGTCCTTGCATACAGCAGCATTCCACCTACGCTTTCATCTGGCGCTACTTCCCAATTTTTGACGTAGGTAAATATTTGATAAAGGTTTCCAGAATGGATTGTCTGCGTCATATAAGGTTCTTTCAGCTGCATATTGTGCGAATAATACTTCGCATCAATAATAAGGGTTTTCTTGGTTTCCTTAGAGGCAATCACGATGTCTGATTGCATGATAGGAAGAAAATCCTTATATCCATCTGTCACTTGCCATGCGATCTGAGGGGAGTACGCTCTAAGCTCTGGGTGCTCTCGCTGATAATAGCCAAGTATGAATTTCTCATACAATCTGGACATCGTTTGATCGTCCGCATAGTCCATAATCCGGGATCTGCCATCTGAGGAAGTTTGTAAAAGCCCTTCCATCACAAAGCGGCATATTTCAATGATCATCCGATATGTTTGATTATTCCGATCATATGGCATAGACCAATGGATGTTGTGCGGCTCCAATACATCAACACCCTCGAAGAAAATCAGAAGTTTTCGGATCTCCTTCTTACGCATTTTACTAATATTCGCCCTAAGTAGCACCAGCATGGTGGTCTTGATGATTCGGTTCGTGTAGGCATTGATAGAGAACTCATCATAACAGCAAACAAGTTGCCGTTTGCGAAGGGTTTGGGATTTGATAGAGTCACCGATTCCTATCTTCCCGCGCGGAGAACTAAGTGGTTCCTCCATAGTGATGTACTGTCTGCATAGACCTCTTTTAATTTGCAGGGATACACCACAACATAATATCTCGGTCAGCAGTTCGGCCACATTTTCAAATGCCTCCGCAGCAACATCTCTATACCCTTGCTCATGCAAAATCCGAAACGCATAGGCAAGCATGTAGTAGATATTCTGTATGCGGATCATTTGACCACCTCATGAAGCGTGCGGCTCCAGTCCTTTACCTTGATGGGCTCATCAAACCAGTACTCTTTGAGAAGTGGTATCAATTCATATTCCACCACTGAACGCATCCATTCATCGTTGACTGTTGCCTTGGTACAAAAATAACTATGACCTATGCAGAACCCTTCACCGAGAGAGTCATCGTTCGCGATGACATCATTTAGTTGCTCAACCACAGCAATCAACTGGTCAAACTTCGGATTGCTAATTTTGTTCCTATAGGCCCTAAAGCCTGAAGAAGCAAAAGCAGGGGGCATTTCAAAGAAAGCAAACCTCCGACGCAGCGCATAATCCAACATGGCAAGGCTTCGGTCTGCGGTGTTCATCATACCAATAATGTGAACGTTACTGGGAATGGAAAATTGCTCGTCTGCATAGAGCAGTTGTAACTCAACTCCACGCTTATCACTCTCGATCAGCATGAATAACTCACCGAATATCTTACTGAGATTCCCTCGGTTAATCTCGTCAATTATGAAGAAATACGGGCGATCGTCTTCAGCTGCTCTGCGGCAAAACTCATAGAAGACCCCTTTCTTCAGTTCAAAACCAGTTTCAGTAGGTCGGAAGCCCATGATGAAATCTTCGTAACTGTAACTCTGATGGAACTGCACCATTTTCACGCGGTTAGTATCTTTCTCACCCATGATAGAGAAAGCGAGACGCTTTGCCGCAAATGTCTTCCCGACGCCTGGAGCGCCCTGAAGAATCACATTCTTCTTGGTGAGCAGCAGGTGCTTCAAAGAATGATAGCGATCCTCATCCATATACACATCTTGAAGGAAATCATCCTCTGTATATGGTTCAAAACTCTCAGTATCTTCCTCAACTTGTGTCAGTTCGGTTTCTGGACGATCTTCGTCAATAAGTGACTGTATCTTTTTGATGAGATCATTGTAGGGAGTAATATCCGTTAGGGTTTTAATTACTGAAGGGTCCGGAAGTTCCCAATGGCCATTGTCCGTCCATTTAACGGTCCTAGTATTGCAGAAGTCACCACGCCCCGGATTGAAGGAGTAGTCACCTTCTACAATACCACGGCCCAGAATCTCCTTACGGCCCTTTTTTACGAAAACAACATCGCCCGGCTTGAGTTCATTTACAAATTGCCATGTTGCGAGCACTTGATTTTTATAAGAGCCTGATTCGCCATATAACTCTTGCAACTTGCTTCGCATTTCTTCCTTTGAGGCATACGCTGTGAGGTCCCCCATGTTGCCCCAGCCAATTGCCATGATACCTTCGGAATAATCCTTCTCCCAGTTGACCGAACCATCCCCGGCAGCATAAAGCCAGTATCTGATGGCAGAGTCATCTGTCTTCAGTGCAGTATCCGTAGTCTGCTTTGGAATGATCCCATCAAAAATACTCTCATCAAAGGATATGTCAACTCCATTACTCTCTGCGACCTTCTTGCATCCACGCCGTATACTGGTGGACTTATTGCCAGTCTGCTCATAGTAGTATTTTATACTTATCTGTGTGGAATTGAGCGCATTGATCAGCTTCTCTCTGCCATAATCCTGCCCTATATGATTGATGAAATAGATTGTAGTCTCGGTATTTGCTCTCCAGGTATACCGGGTGCCATTCATCATCGAGGTAAACACTTTGTAAACCAATTTATGCGATGAGGCACTAAAACACGGCACCTCTTTGCATAATGTCTCGGAAGCATCCTCAAGGGAAATCTGGCCATCATACACCATCTTGACATAATTGTAGACGGTCGATTCACAATCGTACTCATAGCCAATGTAGTTCTTAACGCCGCCACGGGAGTCGAGGAATTCTTTGAGTCTCACCAAATCACGATAATATGTAGTTGTGCGCTGATCCGCACGGTCGGACATGACTTCATGCAGCAGATAATTTCGAATGTCCTCCTTAGCAGCGGCCATAGAGTCGTTATCTGCAAAACACTTCCAGAAGGACAAAGCAATGGTATTCTGATACAAATAGAAGGCATCGGAAATATGTGTGCTGAGGGTACTGGTACTCCAATCTGGATGCTTATTCCGCAGGTACTCCCGATACTCCTTCTTGACTTTTGCAATTGTATTGCTGAGATCCATTAACTGTTCCTCCTTGCGTCATGAGAGTTTTGTACCTAATAAAAAAGCGGAGGTGGTTTCAGTGTGCATATAGTCTGGGTGCTAAACGATAATTTAGCTGCCTGATGTTTTCAACTTGATGTACTGCTTTTTCCAAG
>OFMG01000805.1_pt1 | contig 34454 bp, 30 predicted proteins | sample 1541751 | NCBI WGS metagenome assembly OFMG01 (sample SAMN04209232, study PRJEB22552) | human gut metagenome | biome: gut; material: feces | host: Homo sapiens | place: USA: Oklahoma
AATGGACGTGCTGGGTGTAACGCCCAATGAATTATTATCGGGAGAATGGAAGTATATTGACCATACTGAGCCATATATCATGGATATTATCAAACGGGAACAGGACTTTAATGTTTCCTTAGATTATCTGTCTGAAAACGAATTTTTCGATAATGAAAAAGAATACAAATTTTACATGGAAACCATATTGATTAGATACATCAACAATTATCTTTCTAATGAGGTTGTAGAAATTGAAGAACTTATGGAAATCAAACAATTGATACAGCGTCAAAAAATAGAACGTATGATGAAAGTACATAAGGAAATGCGAGGGTTAGACCGATACAGAGAACAACCGAAAGAATACAAATATCACAACCCTTATGATGATTGGATATTCCGTCAACTTGCAGATATTGACAACAGAAAAAACATTCCTAATACTTCTCCACAAGTAGACTTTAATGAGGGAGATTATGAAGATTATCTAAAGGCGAAATGGAACAGAGGTCTTTAATTTCCTCTTGCATGGAAGATACAGCAAACAAAAAGCCCAGTAAAGAGTGCAAAGCACCACCAATGGTGGCAAGGCTCTTGACAGGGCTTTTTCTTTTCTGTGCTGGGTAATCAAGAGGAAGAAAGGGATAAAATCTGATTTGTGGTAAATCAGACAAAGGCAACGCAGGTGTCGCAGTATGAGCTTGTGCTACATAAGGATAGCAACTGGAAGATTGTAGGATAAATCAAGAGACTTGTAGTTAGCATTTTTGCACGATTACAAGCCTAAACTTATTGACAATCGTATCATATAATACTATACTGTACTTGTAATAGTGATACAGTATAAGACAAGGCGGTGGTATAGTGGATATTTTTATCAATAATCATGCCAGCATACCGATTTATGAGCAAATTTCTTCACAAATAAAGGCAATGATTATAAACGGAGATTTGAAAGCTGGAGAAGCACTTCCCTCTATAAGAGGACTGGCAAAGTCGTTGCATATTAGTGTTTTAACGGTTCAAAAATCTTATGATGTACTTCAAAAGGACGGTTTTATTGAAACAACCGCAGGAAAAGGTTGCTTTGTATCCGTTCAAAATCAAGATTTCTATTTGGAAGAACAGCAAAAGAAAATAGAAAATTATTTTACAGAAGCGATTGAAATTGCAAAGGTAAGCGGAATAAAGCTGGATAAATTACAATCTTTACTTGAACTATTATATGAGGAGGAATGATATTATGGAAAAATATGCTTTAGAGCTTAACGGGGTAACAAAACAATACAAAGATTTCAAACTTGATAGTATTTCCTTTACTGTCCCTCAAGGAAGTATCGTTGGATTGATTGGAGAAAATGGAGCTGGAAAAAGCACAACAATTAACGCTATTTTAGGTTTGATTGTTACTGAACAAGGCAAAATTTCTGTATTCAATGGGAAAGATGTCAATGCCAAAACAAAAGAACATATCGGTGTTGTATTTGATGGAAGTAATTATCCCGACAATTTAACACCCGAAAAGCTAGGAAAAGTTTTTCAAAATATCTATGCTGAATGGAATAATAAAAAGTATTTTGAGCTATTAAATAAGTTTGAACTTCCTATCAACAAAAAACTAAAAGAATTTTCAAAAGGAATGAACATGAAGTATTCCATAGCGGTTGCTTTATCTCATAACTCAAAATTACTTATTCTTGACGAAGCAACAAGTGGACTTGACCCTATAATTCGAGATGATATTTTAGAAATGTTTTTAGATTTTATTCAAGATGAAGAACATTCAATTTTGGTTTCATCTCACATTACTAGTGATTTAGAAAAAATTGCTGATTATATAGTGTTTATACATGAGGGGAAAGTATTATTTTCAAGACCTAAAGATGAATTGACTGAGCAATACGGTATCATCAAATGCAATGCTAAACAATTTGATGAATTGAATAAAAATGATATTATCCGTTATAAGAAACAAGATTATGAATGGCAAGTGCTTGTTGCAAATAGACAAAAAGCAAAAAAGGAATATCCACATACTTTAGTTGTACCTGCTTCAATAGACGATATCATGTTACTTTATGTGAAAGGGGAATGTTGATTATGAAAGGTTTATTATTAAAAGACTATTTTGCTATTAAATCTTCGATGATAATATTACTCATTGGCTTTGTTGTCTTTGGGTTCGGAGTTTCTTTTTATGCTCCACCCTATGTTTTAATGCTGATAGCTTCTATTATATTAGGGCAATTTGTAACAACTACAATTTATTCAGACAGAAAATGTGGTTGGTTGAAATCATCAATAACATTTCCAACATCAAAAAAATCACATGTTAGCAGTAAATATATTATGTATGCTCTATTATGTTTGTTGGGGATTGTTGTTGGTCTAGCTTTAAGTATTATTATTACTTCAATCCGTAATGAAATAGATACACATTTGCTTTTATTATTTACTTGTATGACAACTACTATGATATTTATGTCAGGGGCTATTCTTATTCCTTGTTACTATTTCATCAAAGAAGAATTAAGCGGAGCTATTGGAATTTTAGCATATGGAATATCGGGTGTATTTTTCTTTGGCATGATTAAGTTAATTGAAAATCATGTTTTGGCACTTACTATCAGCATTTTTACAGCGATAATACTTTTTGTTATTTCTTGGTGCTTTCTTTGCCAACAGATAATAAACAGAGATATTTAGGAGTGATTTAATGCTAAGAATAAAAAAACGAGATATTAAAAAAGCATTAAAGGTTGGTGCTATAAATGATGAAAACAATCTTAAAATTTGAAATAAGAGCGAATAATCATATTGCGTGAATGAAACATGGGAGATACACAGATGCTTTGTGTTATCTCCCATGTTTATTTTAGTGTCATATCAAGGCTCATTCAATCGTGGTATATTCGTGGTAAAATGAGTGTTTTTCTATACTTCAAAATGCTTAGAAATATAGTATTTATACGGATAATCAAAAATTAGATATAAAATTTAGGAGGAATTTATAGATGAGATTTGCAGAACGAAATGGATTTATAAAGGAAAAAACAATCCAATTAACGAATATAGATAAAACATTAACAAATAGACTATATAACCTTGTTTTTACTAGATTTGTGAAAGATTTTGATTACTTAAGTGAGGAGTTGGAATATGTTGTTGATAAATTAGGGTATAAAATAGAAGTAAGATTACAAGATAATTGGAATACAGTAAGGATACTTTTACAGAAAGTTAGCCCAGATATTCCTTGGTATATGCCCTATGAAATAATTGAAATTTTTTTTGAAGCAAGAAATGTTTGTAGCAGTCGTCATGATGAGGATCCTTATATATATAAACTGTGGTTAAAAAATGTTTATGCAGAAATAAATGATATATTGGAACAGGAAAAATCAGGTTACCGATTTATAAACAATAGGTTTGTCAATATTACAAGCAGTCAAGAATTGGAAGAAATATCAACAGCAACACACTCTGATTATGATTCAGTAAATATACATTTACAAAAAGCTTTTTTATTATATGCAGATAGAAAATGTCCAGATTATGAAAATTCAATAAAAGAGTCTATAAGTGCAGTAGAAGCTATGTGTTGTATTATTACTGGAGTGAGAGGTTCTCAATCAACATTAGGAAATACATTAAAGAAATTAGAAACTAAAGGAGTTGTAATACATACGGCAATGAAAGAAGGATTTAAAAAGCTGTATGGATATACGTCAGATGCAGATGGAATTCGTCATGGTGGAATAGATTTTACAAAGGCATCAGAAGAGGATGCTAGATATATGATGGTTTCATGCTCAGCATTTATTAATTATTTGATTCAAAAAAATAATAAAAAATAGGCTCTATACATCAACTTAAGTGCCCAAATTTAAAATCCATAAGACCTTAGGAAATCAGCCTTTATATATGAAAAATAATGGACGTACAAAAAATCTATCGACAAACTTAGAAAATTTGATATAATATTTCTATTGTATATTTTTAGGTTACCAGTGTAGGGGGATAGTGAACGTGGCAGTTCAAGTAAATATTGATGAAAATAAAATTGATAATTTTTCAGATGGGGCAAAAACTACCTTGGAGAAACAAATAGAGAAATACACGGATGATATTATCAAAGAAGCCAATTTAATAGAAGAAGCAATTAGAGAAGATGGAGCTAGCGCTGAGATTACAAGCAATATTGTTTTACAAGCCGTTAGAAAGAATAAAAATAATCATAATAGAAAAGCTAATACATCTCTGATTATTATAAAAATAGTATCAGCATTTTCTTTACTGATAACGGGATTTTTATTTGATTCTACAGGGTATCAAGATAATATTTTGAAGCTTGTTGCATTTGTTGTATGCTTAATAATTGCTTCGGTATCAACAGTGCTACAATTTGTATTTGAAGAAAGGAAGTGATAATGTGAATATTTTACCAAAAAATGATAAAATAGAAAAATATCTTGATGAATTAGCAGATGAATATAAAGTTCTATTGTACAATGCTCTTGTATCACGTACAAAACCCTTAGATGATTTAAGTGTAAGTGAGCTATTAAGATTAGATAATGAAATAAAAAAACCATTATTTGAAGATTATCAAAAGAAACAACACCGGCGTCAATTATTCTTGATAGCAGGATTAATATATATGTTTACGGGCGTTTTTCTCTATTTTTTACAAAAAGTAATTTGGAGTGATTTTGTATATAATATAAAAAGTATAACATCCTTAATAGCAGTAATTATTACGTTTGTTGGCTTTGTTATTACTATATATTCTTGTTTTTTTCAAATGTTTTATAATAAAAATTCAAGATATAAAATAAAAAAAGAAGATGCTACAAAGATATTAGAATATGAAATTATAGCGAAATGGAGAGAACTAGATGGAATAGTTAATGATATAAGTATGAATTTAGAAGTAAAGACACCTCGTTCAATTATTCAATTTTTAGTAGATAATCGATTTATTGATGATGAAGAGAAAGATGTATTGAGAAGATTTTTAAAGGTTAGAAATAATATTGTTCATTCTATGGATAATAATTATACAGAACCTGAATTAAAAGTAATGTTGGATGATATAGATAAAATTATAAATAAAATAAAAAAAATAATGTAGGAGCAATTCAAGTCCCAAGAAATTTCTTAAGTTCCCAGGGACATTAAGAAATCAGTCTACAAAATAAATTGTAACATTAAACACAATTATTAAAAATATTGCAAACAAAATACGCATTTAACATACAGAACAGGAGAAGGCACAAGAATGAAGACTATCATAGGAAAAATCACAATAGACATTCTAACATCAATCTATCAGCCGTTTTGGTTTGCAATTTTGTTATCAATAATGACAATGTTCTTTTATTTGTATGTAAAATGTCCAGAAGGAGCAGGCAAGGGATGGAAAGCAGCTATCCGGACATGGATCGTTCATTTTAAAAGAGACAGAGAATTTCGTAAAAAATATATATTGTTTTTCTATATTACAATGGTATTATTCAAGACGTTGATCAACCGAGATATGTGGATGAATCCATTATGTGATGTGTGGGGAGTATGGGGAATATACAGATATAATACAGTGACAGGCCAGCGCATTTTAACATCAGAGTGTATAGAAAATTTTTTCCTGCTTATGCCGTATATAATATTAATGTTTTGGAATTTTGAAGAAAAAATATTTGGTAAGAAAGTGTATATAGGGAAAATTATATTAAAAAGTATCCAAATAGCGTTTCTGTCATCTCTGACAATTGAGCTGTTGCAGTTGTTTTTAAGATTAGGAACATTTCAAATATCAGATTTATTTTTTAATACAATTGGAGGGTTAGCAGGAGGAATTATTTATTTTCTAGTGAATGCCGTAGCAGAACGGATTAGACGAATGAGAAATTAAATACGACCAAACACAAACACCCTACTCAGAAATTGGTACTACAAATTGCACAAAAACAATAACAAAGACAGATTTATTACTGAAAATTTTGCCAACACCAGAGGGAAAATACAAATGAAATGTTGTAATTTCCTAGAAAATAATGCTACATATTGATTCTCCGAAATTAATTTGATAAAATATAAAGCATAAATACAGGATACATAATACAATACAATATAAAGAGGAGAATAACAATGCATTTATTAGGAACAATTGCAATGATCTTAGTGTTAAGCTTAATGATCGCAGGGCTTTTAAAATTAAATTACAAAGATTTATGGGTATCAGAAGATAAGACATCTAGAGAGCCAGAGGCAAGAAGATTAAGAAGTTGTTAAGTATAAGACCAAGATAAAAGAGCAGGTACGAAACAGAGTACCTGCTCTTTTTGACATTACAATAAGGAAGTATTTAAGGAAAGGATAGCCAGAATCTATTGACATTATAGAGAATAATATTTATAATAAAAGGTATATGTGAAGACAAATATATGAAATGTTTTACACAGGATATAACAAGTATACAGGTAACAAAACAGGTCAGATGACTGAAGGGGAGATTTATGGATACTACATTAATAATTATGGCAGCCGGAATCGGATCAAGATACGGTGCAGGAATCAAACAGCTTGCGAAGATGGGACCGAATGGTGAGATCATTATGGATTATTCAATTCGTGATGCGAAAGAAGCTGGATTTAATAAGGTTGTATTTATTATCCGTAAGGACATCTTTGAAGAATTTGAAGAGATAATCGGCAGCCGAATTAAAGATCAGATTGATGTAGAATATGTATTTCAGGAATTAGATGACCTTCCAGAAGGATTTGAAGTACCAGAAGGACGTACAAAGCCTTGGGGAACAGGACAGGCTGTTCTTTGCTGCAAGGATGTTGTCAAGGAACCATTTGTGATCATCAACGCAGATGATTACTATGGAAAGGAAGCTTTTGTAAAGCTTCATGATTTCTTAGTATCTGGAGAAGATCTTGGAAGAGAATTCACAATGGGAATGGCAGGATTTATCCTGAAGAATACATTAAGTGACAATGGAACTGTCACACGAGGAGTTAGTGTTGTAGATGAGAATGGATTATTAAGCCAAGTTCATGAGACAACAGGAATTATGATGGGGGAAGATGGTAAGATCAAGTGTGATCTTCCAGATGTTCAGGAATGGATCAGTCCAGAGGATAAGGTTTCTATGAATATGTGGGCTGCATATCCAGAATTTTTAGAGTTCCTTGCAGAAGACTTCAAGACTTTCTTAAGTGAAGTAGAAGAAGGAGATCTGAAGAAAGAATATTTATTACCAAACATCGTAGATAAATTATTGAAAGAAGGACGTGCAAACGTCAAAGTATTAGAGACACAGGATCGATGGTTCGGTGTAACTTATCAGGAAGATAAGGAAGCTGTACAGAAAGCATTTGCCGGATTGATCAAAGAAGGTGTCTACCCAGCGAATTTATGGGGCTAAGATATATGGCATAATTTAGGGGGCAGTCAGTGTTGAACTGGCTGCCTGTTTTATTTCAGAGGAAGTTTTAGTGAGGTCCTCTTTGAAATAGAATAAGGAGGATCAAAATGAAATATAGCAAAACAATTGCGGGAATTACGATAGAGATCTGTGAAAAAGCAATAGGAGAAGATCTTGTTTTAACTCTAAGTGGTGGTGAAAAACCGCATATTGGCTGTGTTGTTCAGGCAGTTCCACGCCCTTCGTTGAGTGGTGACGGAACGATCAGTGTCACTTCATCTGTGATCAACCTGACAGGTCACAAAGACGAATTTCTATGCCGCAGACTGGCTGAGAATCGATGCAGGGAAACAGGAAAAGTAGTGGTATGCACAGGCGGGGTGCACATGGATCATATAACGGGAGAACAGATCGAAGAATTATTAAAGAATATCGATCGTATGATGACAGAATAAGATCATAGAAGATGATCAGAAAGCAGGTGATTTTTTGAAATTTATTCATATTGCGGATGTTCATTGGGGAGCCAGACCAGAGAGAGAGCAGACATTTGGAAGGATCAGAGAACAAGAGATCAAAGAGACATTTCAAAGAGTCATTGATCATGCGAATAAGCAACAGGTAGATCTGTTATTGATCGCAGGGGATCTGTTTGATCAGCCGCCAACGCAGCAGGAGTTGAGAGAAGTGGATTATCTGTTGTCCAGATTGAATCATACAAGAGCGGTTTTGATCGCAGGGAATCACGATCATCTGGAACCGCATGATGTATTTTCCCAGTATAAATGGAATTCGGAAGTTTATCTTCTGGATGGAAAACAAAGAGATCATATTTCTTTTGAAGATCTTGAAACGACCATTTATGGCTTTAGTTATTGGAAGAATCAGATCACGAAACCATTGTATGATCGCATGAAACCAGATGAGAGCGAAAGCAGTGATTTTTCAATCCTGTTGGCACATGGAGGGGATGAAAGTCATATCCCGATTCAGAGAGAAGCGTTAAAATGGTCTGGATTCGACTATATCGCTCTTGGACATATCCATAAACCAGAGATCATTTTCGAAGATTTGATGGCATATGCAGGATCGCTGGAACCATTGGATCACACTGAGACGGGATATCATGGGCTGATCGAAGGGGAGATCAGCGAAGAAAAGAAACAGATAACCTTCGCTCCCTTTGCAAAAAGAATGTATACACAAGTGGAAGTCATGATATCCGATGAGATGTCAGCGTTAGAGATCATAGATCGGGTGGAAACGGAACTTTCATATCGTGGAAGAGAAAATATATACGAGATCATACTGACAGGAAGTATTGATCCACAGATCCATCTGGACTTTTATGAGATCACGAGCCAGTATATGGTCACAGATATCATTTATGAAACGAGGAATCAATGGGAATACGAACAGTTATCAGAGGAAGATGATTTTATCATCCAGAAGGTCGCAGATATTTTAAAAGATGAACCAGAGGCTTTGCGTTATGCGATGGAAGCTTTAACATATGCCAGGGAGAAGTAAAAGATGAAGATTGAGGAGATCAATATTGATGGATTTGGAAAATTTCATAAATATCATTGCCAGACATCTGGGAAGTTAGAAGTTTTCTATGGCAAGAATGAATCTGGCAAGACAACACTTCGTAAGTTTATGATCGCAATGCTGTTTGGGCTGGAAAAATCAAGAGGACTTGCTGCAAGATATGATGATTTCACCAGATATCAGCCAGTAAATGGCGGCATTTATGGTGGCTCCATGATCTTTGAAAAGGACGGGATCAGATATAAGATCATGCGAAACTTCGGTCAAGGGCAGACAGAGTATCGCATATTTGATGCGGATACGATGGAGGAACTTAAGGGGAAGGAATACTTATTCGAATCTGATAAACAGGCATTTGAGAATACGGTTTCGATGACACAGGCAGAGATTCGTACAGGCAGAGAGATGAAGGAAGTTTTGCAAAATTCCATGGCGAATCTGCGAAGCAGCAAGGATGCCGCGATCGACCTCCGAAAAGCGATCGATCATTTGAAAGCCAGACGAAGACAAATGCGAAAAGATCTTGTGTTTGCACAGATTGACAATTTGCGAAGACAGCAGGGGTCATGGCAGTATGATGCACAAGCGTTGAATGAATATGAACAGGAAGAGAGAGAGATTCGGAAACGTTTAAGACAAAAGAGAAAGTTGACGCTGCTTCAGAAGATTTTGCTGTGGTTTCGAAAGTTATTTGGCGGGGAAGATGAAGAACGAATTCGCAAAATAGAACTAAGACATCGCTTAGAGATCATAGAGATCGAGAAAGCACAGCTTATGCAGCAAAAGGAAGAGGCAGATAAGAAAAAGCAGGAATACGAGATTTTGCTGGGGCAGAAAAGGAAGAAAGAACTTGAGATTCACGAGATAGAACTTGCAATGAAAGCGATCGAGGAAGCTGCAAGCCAGGTACAAAAGACTTTTGGACAGGAACTAAATGAGAAGATCTCAGAGATTTTTTGTGATATGACGAATGGAAAATATACGCAGGCAGTCATGGATGAGAATCTTTCGATGATGGTTTATGATGGATTTGATCATGTCGATATGAAGTATTTAAGCAATGCCACGGTAGAACAATTATACTTTGCGCTACGTCTTGCATCGGCTGATCTTTTATATGAAAATGATGCATTTCCGTTGTTTTTAGACGATGTGTTCGGTAATTATGATGACGAAAGACTGGCACAGACGATGCAGTATTTGAGTCACCATACAGACCGTCAGATCTTTTTATTTACGGGCAGGAAAGAAATACTTCGTTTATTGGATGAGAAAGAAATTTTATATCATCTTATTTCTTTATAGCTTTTTCTGTGCTAAGATAATGAGAGATAAAGTAACAAAGGAGATCAAAATATATGGCAAAGAAGATGACCATGGCAGACATCGCGAATTTATCAGGAGTTGGAAAAAGCACAGTATCTCGTTATTTTAATGGGGGATATGTAAAGGATGAGACGAGAGCGAAGATTCAGAAGGTCATTGAAGAATACAACTATACACCGAATGCATTTGCAAGATTGAATGCGAAACAAAGCAACGTGATCGGTGTAGTTGTGCCGACATTAAATTCTAAGATCACAAGCCGTGTGATCACAAGTATCGATCGGTATTTAAGAGAAAAGGGGTATACAACCCTTATTCAGAACTCAGACCACGATATTGATCAGGAATTACAGAATATCCAGCGCCTGATCCAGTTAAATGTGGATGGGATCTTGATCAGTTCCATAGCGATCACAAAGGACCACAAAGAGCTGTTAAAGAAAGCGGGAATTCCAGTGGTTGTTTTAACACAGGATTATGAAGATGGAATTTCCATTATTTATGATGATTATCATGCAGGGAAAACGATCGGAGAGTATATCGGGAAGAAAGGACATCAAAAGGTTGGATATATTGGTGTCTATGAGACAGACCAGGCAGTTGGGATCGAGCGTAGAAATGGCGTGTTAGATGGATTGAAAGAATATGGGATCACACCGGTGACAGGGAAGAGTGATTATAGTTTTATTGGTGGACAGACGGTTACAAGAGAATTACTTGAGAGGGAATCAGATTTAGATGCGATCATTTGTGCAACAGATCGGCTTGCGTTTGGTGCATATAAGATTTTACACGAACATAAGAAGAGGATTCCAGAAGAAGTGTCTGTGGCAGCGTTTGGAGGATATGATGAAAGTACCCTCCTGACGCCAGAGCTTACAACGCTAAAGTTTGATTCCTATGGAATGGGATACCTTGGAGCGGAAACGATCCTTAAGATGATCACAGGAGAACCAGTATCCAAGAAACAGATTGTGGGATATGAATTTATTGAAGGCGGAAGTGTCAGATCATAAATTCTTCATACGTGCTTATAATATCGCCCTCCTTCCGTATTACTCGGAACGGAGGGCTTTGCCGTTTACCTGTTGCTTTGTTAAGTCGTCTCACATAAAACACAAATAAAAAAATATGGTATCGATTCCATAAATACTATTGACAAATAGAAGAGAAAGTTATAAGATACAGATATGGAACCGATACCATAATAAGTTTCACAATAAAAAAGGAGAGAAGATATGGATTACGCAAAAATCGCCAGCCAGGTCATCGAGCATGTTGGTGGCAAACAAAACATTAAGTCAGTTCAGCATTGTGCAACAAGACTTCGTTTACAGTTAAAAGACAACGATCTTCGCAATGAAGATGCAGTCAGTGACATTGAAGGAGTTAAGGGAGTGTTCTTAACACAGTCACAGTTCCAGATCATTTTCGGATCAGGACTTGTAAACTTAGTATGTGACGAAGTACAGAAACAGTTAGGAATCTTAGTCGATACACCAGCAGATGCTGAGAAAGAAGAGAAGAAAGGAAATGTTCTTCAGAGATTAGTAAAGTTATTAAGTGATATTTTCGTACCGATCATTCCAGCCATCGTAGCAGGTGGTCTGTTAATGGGAGTGAACAATATCCTGACAGCAGCGATGTTTAGTGGCAAGTCCGTCATTGATCTGTACCCACAGTTTAAGGGTCTGGCAACAGCGATCAACATGTTTGCAAGTGCTCCATTTGCATTTTTGCCAGTATTGATCGGATTTAGCGCAACGAAGAAGTTTGGCGGGAATCCATATCTTGGAGCAGCCATGGGTATGATCATGGTTCATCCAGATCTGTTAAGTGCATACAGCATCGGTATCGCCAAAGCGCCAGTATGGGATATCTTTGGATTTAAGATCCAGGCGATCGGATATCAGGGAACTGTACTTCCAGTATTAGCAGTTGCATTTATTTTAGCAACGATCGAGAAGAAGTTACATAAAGTAACACCAACATGGTTAGATAACCTGACAACACCATTGATTTCTATCATGGTAACATCATTTTTAACATTCATCTGCGTAGGACCAGTGTTAAGAGAAGCAGGTAACTTATTAGCAGATGGAATCACATGGGTATATAACACACTTGGATTTGTCGGTGGCGGATTATTCGGACTTGCATATGCACCAATCTGTCTAACAGGAATGCATCACAGCTTTATCGCGATCGAGACACAGCTGATCGCAGCCAAAGCAACAACAGGTGGAAGTTTTATCTTCACAACAGCAAGTATGAACAACGTAGCACAGGGAGCAGCCGTATTAGCAGTTTTATTCTTAACAAAGAATGAGAAGATGAAATCAATCTGTTCTGCATCAGGTGTTTCTGCATTACTTGGAATCACAGAACCAGCAATGTTCGGTGTAACACTGAAATTAAAATATCCATTCTACGCTGCCATCATCGGTTCAGCCGTAGGTAATGCATATTGTGCAGCAACAGGAGTTTTGGCACAGGCATTAGGAGCAGCAGGACTTCCGGGATTCCTGTCCATGCTTCCAAAAGATTACTTAAACTTCGTGATCGGACTGCTCTTATCCATGGGAGTATCCGCAGTTTTAACTGCAGTCTTCTGGAAGAAGTTTAACATCGAAGGAGAAGATCACAAAGCAGACACTCCGGTTAAAGAAGAAGTAAAAGAAATCGAAGTACAGGAACCAGCAGATACAATAGAAGAAACAAATGAATTATATGCACCAATGAAAGGTGAAGTTTTAGATGTAGCAAAGTCTGCAGACCCAGCATTTGCAAGTAAGGCAATGGGAGAAGGTGTAGCGATCAACCCAAGCGAAGGTATCGTATATGCACCAGCCGATGGAACGATCAGTCTGATCTTCCCTACAAAACATGCAATGGGGATCACATTAAACTCAGGAGTAGAACTTCTGATCCATGCAGGAATCGATACAGTTAAGATGAATGGCGAAGGTTTTGAGACTTTCGTAGAAACAGGAGCCAAAGTAAAGAAAGGTGATAAATTATTATCTTTTGACATGGATCTTGTGAAAGAAAAAGGATACAAGACACAGACGATGTTCTTAGTTGCAGATGCGAAAGGAAAAGAAGTCGAAGTGGTTGAAGCAGCGGATGCAGACAATAATACGAAGATCATGAATTTAAAATAATCATTATTCGAAGAAGGAAAGGAAACCAGGGCAGATGTTTGAAAAATACAAGAAAGTCTATAAGGCAGATTATGAAAAATGGTATAAAGAAAATGAAGCTTACAGACAACGTGTGGCAGCAGATCAAGACCGATTAAAATTCCATTTAATGCCAAAGACAGGATGGTTAAATGATCCAAATGGTTTATGCCAGTTTAATGGGACATACCATATTTACTACCAGTACACTCCATTTGAACCAACTGGTGAGTTAAAGACATGGGGACATTATACGACAAAAGATTTTATTCATTATGAAGATTTTGGACCAGTCGTATTCCCAGATGAAGACATTGATGCCCATGGTGTCTATTCCGGCTCTGCATTTATTGAAGATGATACGATCCACTATTTCTACACAGGAAATTTAAAATATTTTGACAGAGATGATTATGACTATATCAACAGTGGACGTGGAAGTAATACGATCACATTTACAAGTAAAGACGGATATGAGTTTACCAAAAAGGAATTGTTAATGACAACCGACGATTATCCGGCTGACATGAGCAACCATGTGCGTGATCCAAAAATCTTTAAGAAAAATGAGAAATATTACATGGTTCTTGGAGCAAGGGATGTCGAAGGTGTGGGTATGATCCTTCTATATGAATCTACAGATCTTAAGAACTGGACATACAAGAATCGTATCACAACTCCACAGAAGTTTGGTTATATGTGGGAATGTCCGGATCTGTTTGAGATGGATGGACAGTTATACATCATCTGCTGCCCACAGGGAGTAGAAACACAAGGCATTGATTACGAAAATGTTCATCAGGTCACAGCAATGAAATTAGACTATGATTTTGATACTGATAAATATGAAATCACAGATATCAAACTTTTTGACCGTGGATTTGATTTCTATGCACCACAAAGTTTTGAGGATGAAAGTGGAAGAAGGATTCTGATCGGATGGATGGGAATCCCAGACGCAGACTATACGAATCCAACCGAAGAAGCAGGATGGCAGCATGCACTGACGATTCCAAGAGAATTATCCGTAAGAGACGGAAAACTGATTCAGGAACCAATCGAAGAATTAAAACAACTTCGAAGCGAGGACAAAGCAGTTTGTACATTTTGTTATGGACAAACGATCATCATGCAAAATGCAATCTATGAAGCTGTTGTAGATTTTAAACGATGCAGAGAAATGGTAATGACACTGCGCGAAGGAATCACTCTTTCCTATAAAGACAATATCCTGACCTTAAATCTTGGGGTCTATGGAAGTGGAAGATCAACAAGAAAAGTCAGATTAGAAAAATTAGAGCATCTTCAGATTTTTGCGGATACTTCATCCTTAGAAATCTTTGTGAATCATGGAGAAGAAGTTTTTACAACAAGAATCTACAATCATTATGGAAGACTACTGATTAATGGAGAATGTTCTGGTATAATGACTGTATATCCATTAAAATCATTTGAAATCGAAGGAGGAAGACATGAAGAATAAATTATGTGGGATCGGAGAAGCACTGATTGATTTTATTCCTGAGGTTAAGGGACAGAGATTAAAAGATGTACCTTCATTTAAAAGAGTTGCGGGAGGAGCACCTGCCAATGTAGTCGGGGCAGTTACGAAGCTTGGTATTCCATCCAAATTTTTAACAAAGCTTGGAGATGATCCATTTGGAGATTATATCGTGGAAGTATTAGATGAAGCAGGAATCGACACTTCTAATATCGCAAGAGACAAAGAAGGGGAAACAGCCTTAGCATTTGTATCCCTTGCCTCTGACGGAAATCGTGATTTCAAATTTTATAGAAAAAACAGTGCAGATTTACGCTACAGTGTAGAAGATATCCCGGCAGATATCTTAAACGATTGTGGAATGATTCATTTTTGCAGCGTAGACCTTGTGGAATCTCCAATGAAGGAAGCTCACAAGAAACTGATCGATATGGCGATCGCGCAGAATGTGAAAGTATCTTTTGATCCAAACTTAAGATTTTCATTATGGGACGATCTTGATCAATTAAAAGAGACAGTCAATGATTTCTTAAAATACGCAGATATCATCAAGATTTCTGACGAAGAACTAGAATTTATCACAGGACATACAGATATCAAAGATGCTCTGGACGGTTTATTTGCTGATCGTGCAAAATACGTTATCTACACAAAAGGAGCTGACGGAGCAGAAGTGTATACGAGAAATGGAATGGTAGAAGCTTCTGGATATAAGATCGATGTCCGAGATACAACAGGTGCTGGAGATTCATTTATCGGAGCATTCCTATACTGTCTGCTAAATGATGAAGTAGAAGATTTAGAATCCGTAAGTGATGATACATTAAGAAACTACCTTGATTTTGCCAATGCTTATGCAGCGAACACAACAACAAAAGAAGGTGCATTAGCAGCCATGGCAGATCGAGCTGAGATGGACGAATGGATGAAGACATTAAAGAAATAAATCCTTAAATATCATAGAAGAAAGAAGAGCTGAATGTTATGATTTGGCTCTTCTTTTTTTCGTAGTAGAAGCATTTTCTCATAATATTTCTTGACAACTTATTTTTTTAGTCATATAATTAGCGTACAAAGTATTGGTACACGAAAAATAAAACATACGAAGAATATAACAGGCAAATTATTTTGACCAGACAGGAGGATAAAAAGAATGGTTGAATTTAAATTAACGAAAGAACAACTGCTTGCAAAGGAATTGTTCAGAAGTTTCGCTGAGAATGAGATCAAACCAATTTCCAGAGATATGGATGAAGCAGAGAAATTTGATATGGATCTGTTAGATAAGATGAAGAAATACGGTCTGATGGGAATTCCATATTCTAAAGAATACGGTGGAGAGGGAGCAGATGTATTAACATATGCTTTAGCAATGGAAGAGGTATCCAAAGTTGATGCCAGTGCAGGAATCACAATTTCCGTACATACTTCTCTTTGCTGTTCTTGTATTAACGACTATGCATCAGAAGAACAGAAACAGAAATTCTTACGTCCATTAGTTGACGGAAGTAAGATTGGATGTTTTGGACTGACAGAACCAGGAGCTGGAACAGATGCCAGCGGAGTTAAAACAACTGCAAAATTAGACGGTGATCATTATGTATTAAATGGTCAGAAAGTATTTACAACAAACTCTGGATTTGCAGATACATTCATTATTTTTGCTTACACAGATAAGAGTGCAGGAACAAGAGGTATGTCTGCATTTATCGTAGATAGAGACAGCGAAGGATTAACAGTCAGCAAAGATATTCCTCGTATGGGAATCAGAGCAGCATCCAACGCAGAAGTAGCATTAGTTGATGTGAAAGTTCCAAAAGAAAACCTGATCGGAAGAGAAGGAATGGGATATAAGATCGCTATGGGAGCTTTAGCAGGAGGACGTATCGGAATCGGTGCTCAGTCTGTTGGTATTGCACAGGGTGCATTAAATGAAGCGATCAAATACGTAAAAGAAAGAAAACAGTTTGGAAAACCAATCGCAAAATTCCAGAATACACAGTTCTTGATCGCAGCATTACAGACAAAGATTGATGCAGCAAGATTAATGGTATGGAGAGCAGCGAAAGCAAAAGATGATCATGAAAATTTTGCACCACTTGCAGCACAGTGTAAATTATTTGCTTCTGATGTAGCTGTTGAAGTTACAAGAGGAGCAGTTCAGATGCTTGGTGGATATGGATACTCAAGAGAATATCCAGTAGAGAGAATGTATCGTGATGCAAAGATCACAGAGATTTATGAAGGTACATCCGAAGCTATGAAGATGATCGTTGGCGGTGGATTATTAAGATAAGAAAGAAGGAGACAAGAGAATGAAGATTGTTGTTTGTGCAAAACAAGTACCAGATACAACGGAAGTAAAATTAGATCCAAAGACAAATACACTGATCCGTGATGGTGTTCCAAGTATTATTAACCCAGATGATAAAGCAGGAATTGAAGCAGCACTTCAGTTAAAAGAAAAATGCCCAGGAAGTACAGTAACTGTTGTTTCTATGGGACCACCTCAGGCAGATGTTGCATTAAGAGAAGCATTAGCAATGGGATGCGATGATGCATTATTGATCTCAGATCGTGCATTTGGAGGAGCAGATACATGGGCTACTTCTTCTACAATTGCAGCAGCATTAAAGAAATTAGACTATGATGTGATCATCACAGGTCGTCAGGCAATCGATGGAGATACAGCGCAGGTTGGACCGCAGATCGCAGAACACCTTGGAATCCCTCAGGTAAGTTATGTAGAGAAGATGGATGTAGAAGGGGAAGATACTTTAGTTGTCCAGAGACAGTTTGAAGATCGTCACCAGATCATCGAGGTGAAGACACCTTGTCTTTTAACAGCATTAGCTGAACTTGCTGATCCAAGATATATGTCTGTTCACGGTGTATTTGATGCATATCGTGAAAAAGAAGTTAAAGTATGGGGATTAGAAGATATCAAAGATACAGTCAATGAAGGAAATATCGGATTAAAAGGTTCTCCTACCAGAGTTAAGAAATCCTTTACAAAACAGGCAAAAGGTGCAGGAACGATCTTAAATGATCTCTCCGATGACGAAGCAGTTGCCGCAATCGTAGAAAAATTACAGGAAAAACACATCATTTAAGGTAAGGAGGACAATCAAAATGTGTAAAGATGTTTATGTATTTGCTGAGCAGAGAGATGGAAATCTTCAGAAAGTCGGTATCGAACTGATCGGAGAAGCAAGAAAGCTTGCAGATGATCTTGGACAGAATGTAGTTGCAGTTTTACTTGGAAATCAGATTAAAGACAAAGCAAGTGAACTGATCGCTCATGGAGCAGATAAAGTTGTAGTAGTAGATGATGAAATGCTGGCAGAATATGTGACAGAACCATATGCAAAAGCAATGATGGAGATCATTCAGTCCCATAATCCAGAGATTGTTCTCTATGGAGCAACATCGATCGGACGAGATCTTGCACCAAGAGTTTCTGCAAGAATCCACACAGGATTAACAGCAGACTGTACAAAACTTGATATTGATGAAGAAACAAAATTATTAATGATGACACGACCAGCATTTGGTGGAAATATCATGGCTACGATCGTCTGTGAAGATTTCAGACCACAGATGGCAACGGTAAGACCTGGTGTTATGAAAGCATTAGAAGCTGATGAAAGCAGACAAGGTGAGGTTGAAGTTGTTGAAGTAAACTTTACAGATGCAGATATGAATGTTAAGATCCGTGAAGTTGTAAAAACAACACACAAATCTGTAGATATCACAGAAGCTAAGATCCTGGTAGCAGGAGGACGTGGTGTAGGAAATGCAGAAGGATTTAAAGATCTTGAAGCATTAGCGGATACATTAGATGGTGAAGTGGCAGCATCAAGAGCAGCTGTAGATTCAGGATGGATCAGCAATGACCGTCAGGTTGGACAGACAGGTAAGACGGTTCGTCCAGAGTTATACTTAGCATGTGGAATTTCTGGAGCGATCCAGCACGCAGCAGGTATGGATAATTCAGAATTCATCGTAGCGATCAACCGAGATGAAGACGCAGCGATCTTTGATATCGCAGATCTTGGTGTCGTGGGTGATATTAAGAAGATCCTTCCAAAATTAAATGATGCGATCAAAGCAGTCAAAGAAAAATAAAGTATAAATGAAAACTCCTAAAAACATAAAAACTCAAAAAATTAAAAACTCCAAAAAACAGAAAGATGGACGGCGTGAAAACCGTCTATTTTTCTGCTTTTCGGAAAGTAAAAATACTTGACGAAGAATTGTTGAAATGTTACAATACAAAATATAATTAGCGTACGAAATATTTGCAAAATAAACAAAAGGAGAAATAAGATGAGATTTGTTGTGATTTTAAAACAAATTCCAGATGATTCGATCAAAAAAGAATATCAGGATGTGGATCAGTTAAATGACAGTGATAAGAACGTAATAAAAGAAGCACTGGATTTAAGAGACCGCTATGGTGGAACTGTAGATGTGATCGGATTTGGACCATTATCCGCAGAAGATGTTATGAAAGAGACGCTTACTTATGGAATTGATGATGCCTTCCTGATCGGTGATCCACAATTCGCAGATATGGATGTATCACAGGTAGCCAAGATCGTCGCAGCGGTGATCAAAAAGCTTGGTCCATATGATCTGGTCTTATGCGGACGGCAGGCAATTGATGGAGACAGTGCCCATATGGCTTCTATGACCTCTTGTGCATTGGAGATCCCATTGATCGCGTATTCTGACGAGATCACAGAGATGAAAGATGGAAGTGTTTTCGCAACATGTATGGGTGATCAAATGGCATATAAGGTAGAAGCAAAAACTCCAGCAATGATACTTTCTATCAGAGAGAAGAACAAGAACCGTTTTCCATCCGTACCAGATATCATGAAAACATATGATGGAACATATAAGACAAAGATATTGACGAATGAAGACCTGAATTTTTCTGTGACCAAGGGAAAAGTAACGCAACTTAGAAAATATGAAGTCAAAAGCAGCAAACAGCAAAAACTTGTTATGATCGGGGGAAAAGATGAAGAAGAAAAGGCAACACAGATTCTTCAGTTGTTAAAGCAAAAGAGTGTGATCTAGGAGGTGTTTGGATGAATTTAGGGAAAAAAGAAGGAATCGTTGTTGTTGGAGAGATTCAAAAGAGAGAGATCATGCCGCTGACGTTGGAATTGATCGGGGCAGCAGGAAAACTTTCGAAGGAGAGAAATCTTTCATTGTCAGTTATTCTATCAGGATGTGGGATCAAAGAAGAGGCAAAGAAGCTTTATAATTACGGAGTTGATGAAATCCTCTGTATCGAAGATGAAAAATTAATAGAAGGACATATGCAGCTGCATCATGATGCGGTAATAGAAGTTTTAAAAGAAAAGGATCCGAAAGTGATTCTGATCGGAGGAACGGCATCAGGAAGAGTTCTTGCAGGAAAGACAGCTTATGCATTTGATACAGAATTAGTCTGTGATGCATCGAAACTTACATACGATGAGAAACAGGAACAACTTATCATCACAAGACCGGCATTCGATGGAAAAAATATGGCAGACTTTGTGATCGATCCATCATTGGCATCGGTGATCACGATCCGTACAGGAGTGATGGGAAAAGCAGAATATAAGGAAGACAAACAAGGTGAGATGTTATATGTATATCCAGAATGTCTGAAGGAAGAACGACAAGATCTGATCTATCACGGAGTGGCAGGAAAAAGTGGAAAAGAAGTTCATCTGGATACAGCAAGGATCATAGTTTCCGGTGGCCGTGGGATGAAAGGAGAAGAAGGATTTGCGCTTCTTGAGAGACTTGCAGAGAAGATCGGAGGGGAAGTTGCATGTACAAGACCGTGTGTAGATGCAGGATGGATGCTTCCAACACAGCAGGTAGGACAGTCAGGGATATCTGTAAAACCAAAACTCTATCTTGCATTTGGGATTGCCGGGGCAATTCAGCATATGACAGGAATTGATGCAGATTGCATCATTTCAGTCAATAATAATCCGAGGGCTGCGATCTTTGCATACAGTGATTATGGTGTGGTTTCGGATGCAAAGAAATTACTGGAGAGTATGTTAAAACAGATGGAAGAAGGAAAAGAATTCTTATAAAAATGGATAAAAAAGTATGCTGTGTATCTGGTTTTGATATACAGCATACTTTTTTTAATATAAAGGTAAGTCTTAGAAAATACTGGTTAACGCAATGAATACAAGACAGTCGATCAGAGGAATGAAAATCTGTGTGACTGCGATATCCCAGTAAGCTTCTTTATGTGTTAATTTACAGATACCTAACAAAGTGATCTGAGCGCCCTGATGAGGAAGGGTATCTAAAGTTCCAGCGGCAATCGTGGAAATTCTATGGATATCAGGAAGGCTGGCACCAAGTTTTAAATAAGTATCTTTTAATGCTTTAAAAGCGACTCCCATACCACCAGAAGCAGATCCGCAGGCACCAGCACAAACAGCAACGGTTACCATAACGAAGATTAAAGGAGGCATGGATAGATGTTTTAATCCTGCAACAAGATCAGTAAATCCCTGTGTTTTTGCAACAACACCACCAAATCCTACAACGATAGCTGTGTTAAGGATAGAAACTCCAGAATCAGCGGCACCTTTATTAAAGATATTGATCCATTCCGTCATGCCGTCGATTCGTTTAAACATTAAGATCGTGGCAAGTGCAACACCTGCAAATACAGAAGTTTCAACAGGGAAAGGATGCCATGGATTATTAAATAATACTAAGATCACGATGATCGGAAGGACTGCGATGGCAACATGTGGAAGATCCGGGTTTTCTTCTTCAGAAGGCAGTTCATCCTCAGATAATTGATATTTTAAAGTACTGTCAAAAAATCCATACCCTTTTTTAGTAAAAGAACGGGCACGAAATTCTAACCAGAAGAAAATCATCAAAAACATTGCGATCGCAGTTAACAAAGATGGAACAAACGCAGCCGTAGATGGTGTTCCAAGACTATCCATAGCGATAACATTCTGTACAGAAGGAGAACCAGGTCCACTCATAGACCAAGTCCAGCATCCTGCAGAGATGGCAGCAGGGATCAGGCGGCGGGTAAGATTTGCTTCTTTGAACAGATTAAGTGCGATAGGGTAAATAACAAAGAATACAACGAATCCGCTGACACCACCAAAGGTTAATAAACCAGTGATGATCATAATGATCGGTGCTACAAATTTTCCGTGACATAAACTGGCGATCGCACGTGCGATCGATTCTGCTGCACCAGTATACTGGTAAACAGCTCCGAACAAAGCTCCTACAAAGAATACCAAAAAGTAACTTGTGACATATTCTGCTGCGGCAGGCATGAATAAGTTTTTTAAACTGTCAAGAATCGGCATGCCGGAGCAGATGATCACAAAGGAAGTTACAAGAGGAGCGAGGATCAAAGCACTCATCTGTTTAAAAGCTAATAAACCAAATAAGATGATAGCAATGACCAATACTAAAATATGTATATTCATATAAATCTCCTTTTGGGGGACAATAAACTAGTTATTCAAGACCCATGATCTCATCTTTAAAAATCCGTTCATCCATGAGTTTCGGTTCGCCATCCATTTTTGGTACGAATCCCATATGGTCAAGAATCTGAGTCTGGATGTCAATTCCAGGTGCAACTTCAGTCAGATAAACGCCATCTTCTCGAAGTTCAAAGACAGCACGTTCTGTGATATACATAACTGGCTGTCCAACTTTATTGGCATATTTACCAGAGAAAGTGATCTGTTCTACGGTATCAATGAATTTATCAGATTTTCCTTCCTGGTCAATGATCAGTTTTCCGTCTTTTGTAGAACATTTTAAACCACCGGCAGTAAATGTTCCGCAGTAGTATACACGTTTAGCGTTCTGAGTAATATTAACGAAACCACCGCATCCTGCAATACGTGGTCCAAACTTGCTGACATTGATATTTCCATCTTTATCTGCCTGAGCAAGACCTAAGAATGCATCATCGACTCCACCACCATCATAGAAGTCAAACTGTGCAGGCTGGTCTAAGATCGCCTGAGCATTTACAGCCCCGCCAAATTGAGGTCCACCTTGAGGTACACCACCGACAGGACCAGCTTCTACTGTTAAAGTAAAGTGATCTCCGATACCTTCTTCATTTGCAACCATAGAGATATATTCAGGAATACCAATTCCAAGGTTTACAACGGTGTCAGGACGTAATTCCATCGCAGCTCGACGTCCAATGATCTTCTTAGGGGAAAGAGAAGGAGCTTCAAGGCTTCCAAGAGGAACACGAAATTCTCCAGTCATAGAACCATCATATTCACATCCGACACACTGTGTATGGTTTTCTTTGTTCTCTGTGACAACAACCGCATCTACGTAGATTCCAGGGACCTTTACAAGTTTTGGATCAACGTCTGTGACAACTTTCTCTACCTGTACGATAACTTTACCACCACAGTTTTTTGCAGCCTGTGCGATCGCAGTAGCTTCAGCAGTACAACATTCATGTTCCATTGTAATGTTTCCATATTCATCCGCATAAGTAGCACGGATCAGTGCGACATCGACATGGATCGCCTTATATAAGAGGCGTTCTTCTCCGCAGATATTAACAACTTCTACAAGATCTTCGGTTGTGATATCATTTAATTTTCCACCTTCTACACGTGGATCTGCAAATGTATAAAGACCAACATGTGTTAAAGTACCAAGTTTCTTGGCAGCAATATCACGATAAAGCTGTGATAAAGTACCCTGAGGAAGGTTATAGGCTTTGATCTTATTTTGCATGATTAGCTCACCCAGTTTAGGAGCCATATTATAGTGACCAGCAATAACCGTTGATGTCATACCCTCATGTGCAAAATGATCAGCACCACTTCCATCACGATTTCCCTGTCCAGCAGCATAAAAGTAAGTCAGATTTTTTGGGGAACCGGTTTCTAAAAATCGTTTTTCTAACGCAGAAGTTAATTCTTCTGGCAGATCACATGCTACAAAACCGTTGGTAGAGACGGTCATACCGTCTTCTACCAAGTTTGCAGCCTCAGCAGCAGTTAAAATTTTTACTTTAGCCATGGCTTTTTCCTCCCAAAATCACTCTAGAAATCTGTAAGATTTGCTTTACGTTTCTCTAAGAAAGCTGTCATACCTTCTTTTTTGTCATCAGTTGAGAATGCAAGACCAAATAAGTCTGCTTCTAATGTTAATCCGCTTGAAAGGTCTGTTTCTGTACCAGTGTTGATTGCTTCTTTTGCAAGAGAAATAGCATAGCTTCCTTTGCTCATGATCTTCTCAGCCATTGCCTTACAGGTATCAAGTAATTCAGCCTGAGGAACTACTTTGTTAGCAAGTCCGATTCTGTAAGCTTCATTAGCATCGATCATATCACATGTAAAGATCAATTCTTTTGCACGTCCTTTACCAACCAGACGAGCAAGACGCTGTGTTCCACCGAAACCAGGAAGGATACCAAGTCCTGTTTCAGGCTGTCCGAATTTTGCGTTATCAGATGCGATACGGATATCACAAGCCATAGAGATCTCACACCCACCACCTAATGCGAAACCATTGACAGCAGCGATCGTAACCTGAGGCATTGTTTCAAGTTTTAAGAAAGCTTCTTTTGCAAGCATTCCCATTTTTCTACCTTCTGCAGGTGTTGCATTTACCATTTCAGAGATATCAGCTCCAGCAACGAAAGCTTTTGCTCCAGAACCTGTTAAGATCACAACTTTGATATCTTTTCTCTCAGAAATTTCAGAGAAGCAAGCATCAAGTTCTGCTAAAGTTTCACTGTTTAGGGCGTTTAAAGATTTTGGACGGTTAATAGTAACAACGGCGATTTCGTTTTCCACTTCCATTAATAAATTGTTCATAACATATCCTCCTACATAGATTAAAAATAAATAATAAAATAATAAACAATGTATGCAATTTTTGGCAACACGAATATTTAGCATACAAATAACTTGTGCCTACATTATGCGCCCTTGTTATTAATTTGTCAATAAAAATTAGTGAAAATATATAAAAAAATAAAAGAATAAAAAAATGTATTGACAAAATGAACAAATAAAAATATAATTAGCACACAAAGTATTTGCACGCAAGTAATAAGACAAACAAACAATTACAAAGGCGTTCAGATAAAGTGATAATAAAAGAGAATAAGCCTAAGTAAGAAGAAAGGAAGATGTACGATGAATTTTGAATTAACACAACAGCAGGCAGCCATTCAGGAAACAGCAAGAAAATTTGCACAGGAAGAATTACTTCCAGGAGTATTAGAAAGAGATGCAAACAGTGAATTCCCAGTCGAACAGTTTCATAAGATGGGAGAACTTGGATTAGTCGGTCTTCCATATCCCAAAGAAGTTGGAGGACAGGGTGCAGATTATCTTTCCTATGTATTAGCAGTTGAAGAAATTTCCAAAGTTGATGCATCTATGGGAATTGGATATTCTGTTGTAACTTCTCTTTATGGTGGAAGTATCATGAACTCTGCAGCACCAGTAGAGAAGAAGAGAGAATTCTTAGAGGAAGTATTATCAGGAAAATGCTTCGGTTCCTTTGGACTGACAGAACCTAACGCAGGGTCTGATGCTGGTGGATGTGTCACAGTAGCAGAAAAAGATGGTGATGATTACATCTTAAACGGATTAAAATGCTTTAATACAAATGGACCATTAGCAGATTACACAGCGGTTTATGCACTGACAGAACCAGAAAAGAAAGCCAAAGGATTATCTTGCTTTGTAGTTAAGAAAGGAACACCTGGATTCAGTGTTGGAAAGATTGAAGATAAGATGGGAATCCGTTCTGCACAGGTATCAGAGATGATCCTTGAGAATGTAAGAGTACCAAAAGAAAATATGATTGTAGAATCTGGACAGGGATTCAAACTTGCAATGAAAACATTGGATGGTGGACGTATCGGTGTTGCTGCCCAGGGACTTGGAATCGCAGAAGGTGCATTTGAGATTGCCAAAGAATATCTAAAGACAAGAGAACAGTTTGGAAAACCATTATATAGAAATCAGTATCTTGCATTCAAGATGGCAGAACTTGAGATGGAAATCGAAGCAGCGAAATTAATGTTATATAAAGCAGCAACAGATAAACAGGAAGGAAGACCATACTCACTGCCAGCAGCGAAAGCAAAATATTTATGTACAGAAGCAGCAATGCATGTTACAACAGAAGCTGTACAGATGTTAGGTGGAAACGGATATATGAAAGAATATCATGTAGAACGTATGATGAGAGATGCGAAGATCACACAGATTTACGAAGGAACAAATGAAATCCAGAAACTGATCGTAAGCGGAGCAATCTTCCGATAGAAAAGAATATAAAATTAAAAATTTCTTCTCCTTAAGTAAAAAGTTATCGGATAGGTTTGAACTATCTGATAACTTTTTTCTATTTCTTCATAGAAAATTTTAATGAAATCTACTATGAAACAAAAAAGGAGAGAAAACTAAATTACTTGACACATAAAAAAAAGCAAGCTACACTAATATTAGTGTGCGAAATATTTAAAGGAGAAATTATATGGAACTAACACAATGTATTAATTATTTATTAACAACAGCACAGCATAAAGTTTTTCAGGAGATGAGTTCCAGACTTGAAAAGTTTGATGTAACACCAGTTCAGTATGGTGTCATGTATTGTTTATGGATCGAAGGAAAAACAAAACCAAAAGAGATCGCAGCAGAATTAAAGCTAGAGAACTCTACGATCTCCGGAGTTTTAGAACGTATGGAGAAGAAGGAACTGATCGAACGTCAGGTAAGCAAAGAAGACCGTAGATTTATAGAAGTTGTATTAACAGAGAAAGGAAAAGCATTACAGAATCCGATCCTTGCGACGGTAGAAGAAGTGAATAAAGATGTATTGTCTGAGATGTCGCAGGAAGAACAAAGTGAACTGAAGAAAGCCTTGAGGATTCTGGGTGGACTGGAGGACGAATAAAGAGAACTCTGGTCATGACAGACAGGGATAAGTATGAGAGTAACAATTCGACAAATTGCAGAAGAATCAGGAGTTTCCAGAGGAACGGTAGACCGTGTATTGAATAACAGGGGAAAAGTTCGTCCAGAAGTAGAAGAACGAGTCCGTAAAGTAGCAGAGGAGCTTGGATATAAGCCAAATCTTTTAGGTCGTGCATTGATCAAGATGAAAGAGAATATCAAGATCGGTGTGATCCTTCAGGATACAGGAACGCCTTATTTAAAAACATTATCGGATGGGATCAAGAAGGCAAAAGGCGAAGTAGAAGATTTTGGTGGAACTGTCATTGTGAAAGCGGTAGATTATGGTAATGTAGAACAGACCTTAGCGGCAATGAATAAGCTGAAAGAAGCAGGGATCAAAGGGCTTGTGCTGATGCCGATCAATGATAAGAGAGTTCTTCAGAAGATCGATCAGTTTACAGAAGAATATGGGATATCCGTTGTCACAGTGAATGCAGATGTGGAAGATACAAAGAGAATTTGTTTTGTTGGACAGAACTCTGTACAAAGCGGCAGGGCAGCAGCAGGATTAATGCATGATATTCTAAGAGAAGAAGGAACGATCGCAGTGATCTCTGGAATTGAGACGAATACTTCATTAAGTGACAGAATCTATGGATTTTGTGACGAGATGAAGAAAATTTCACCAAAGACTGAGATATTAGATACAAAATACTGCTTTGAGGATGATCTGATCGCAGCACATCTGACAGAGAGTATTTTGAACCGTTACGAAGATTTATCTGCGATTTATATTACCTGTCATGGAGAAAAAGGGGTATGTGATACCCTTAGGAAACATAAGAAGATGAAGAAAGTGACCATCATTGCATGTGACCTGTCACGGCAGAATTACAGATATCTAAAGAATGGAGACATCAAGTATCTGATCGGGCAGGATGGACGTTATCAAGGATATGAAGCTGTCATGACCTTATATCGGTTATTATTTAATGATGAGCCGCCCAAAAAAGAACATAAGTATACAGATATTATTGTAAAAACAAAGTACAATATTTAATGATGTAAGTGAGAATAAGAACAAGATCAGGGAAATATCCTTGGTCTTGTTCTTATTTTCGTACATTTGCACAAAATTTAGGAAGAATTTTTGTGCAGTTTACCAATTGTGTGCTCGAACACAAAGTGCTATAATTCAAAACATAAAAGATGTGCTCGAACACAAAACACAAAAAACAAATCAAAAGCGTATTAGAAAAGGAGAAACAATTATGGTAAACGTAGGAATTATTGGAGCAGGAAGAATCGGACAGGTACACATGAACAGCATTTTAACAAGAGTACCAAATGCAAAGATCAAAGCAGTTGCAGATCCATTCTTAAGTGAAGAAGCAGACAAGAAAGCAAAAGCAGCTGGAGCAGAGTATACAACAAAAGATTACAAAGATATCTTAGCAGACAAAGATATTGATGCAGTGATCATTTGTTCATCAACAGATACTCATTCCCCAATCTCAATTGAAGCGATCAAAGCAGGAAAACATGTATTTTGTGAAAAACCGATCGATCATGATGTAGACAAGATCAAAGAAGTTATCAAAACATTAGAAGGAACAGGACTTAAATATCAGGTAGGATTTAACAGAAGATTTGACCACAACTTTGAAGCAGCACAGAGAGCTGTTGTCAATGGAAAGATCGGAGCACCTCATATCATCAAGATCACATCAAGAGATCCTGAGCCACCAAGTGCTGAATATGTAAAAGTATCTGGAGGAATGTTCCTTGATATGACAATTCATGATTTTGATATGGTACGATTCCTTGCAGGATGTGATGCAGAAGAAGTTTATGTACAGGCAGCAAACCTTGTAGATCCTGAGATTGGAAAAGCAGGTGATGTTGACACAGCGATCATCACATTGAAGATGGAAAATGGAGCACTTGCAGTAATCGATAACTCTCGTCAGGCAGTTTATGGATATGATCAGAGAGCAGAAGTATTCGGATCTAAAGGAATGGTAGCGATCAAGAATGATTCTGATTCTACAGCAGTGATCAGCAACGAAGATGGTGTAACAGGAGAAAAACCACAGTTCTTCTTCCTTGAAAGATACATGGATGCATATGGAAAAGAAATGGTTCAGTTCATTGATGCAATTGAAAATGACACAGAAACACCATTAGGAGTAGAAGATGGATTAAAACCAGTACTTATGGGACTTGCAGCAAAGAAATCAGTAGAAGAAGGCCGTCCAGTAAAAATTTCAGAAATTGAATTCTAATTTGAAGGAGAGTGTATATGGAAAAACATACAAATGAGGTTGAAGACAATCAGATGAGAGCACTTAGCTGGAAGACCAGAGTGTCTTACGGCTTAGGTGATACAGCGTGTAACGTTGTATACGGAATGATCGGAAGCCTGTTAACGATCTTTTATACTGATTATGTTGGAATCAGTGCAGCAGCGATTGGTGTGATCATGCTGATATCCAGAATTTTTGATGGATGTTCTGATGTTATCATGGGATTCGTTGTCAATAAAACACACAGCAAATATGGTCAATCCAGACCATGGATCTTATGGATGGCGATTCCATATGCAGTATCGGCAGTATTATTATTCACAGTACCACATACTGCAACTAACATACAGTTAATATATATTTTCGTAACTTATAATTTTACAGCAACGGTCTGCTATACAGCGTTGAATCTTCCATACGGAAGTTTATCTGCGATGATGACAAGATCTTCCAGAGAAAGAGATATGTTAAGTATCGTTCGTATGGCACTTTCTCCGATCGGAAGAATCATGGCAGTTACATTTACAACACCACTGGTTAAATTATTTGGGGATGACCAGGCAGCGTGGGTAAAGACAATGGCAATCTGGGCAGTCTTAGCACTCCTAATGCTGATCACGTGTTTTAAAAACTGTGAAGAAAAAGTTAAGATCAAAGTAGTGAAAAAAGAAAAGATCCCTGTAGGAAAGACATTTTCAGCATTACTGAAAAACCAGTATTTCTGGGCAGTACTGATCTTATGGATGATGCAGAACGTCATCACATCGATCACAGGAACGATCCTTCCATACTACTGTAAGTATATTCTTGGAAATGATACATGGATGTACAGTGTATTATACATGGTAGAAACAGTTACATTGATCGCAGCTACTTTATGCAGTCCGTTATTATTAAAACGACTTGGAAAGAGAAATATGTCCTTGATCGGGTGTATCGGATGTCTGATCGGACAATTCGTATTCATGGTCAAGCCAGAGAGTTTTTATTGGTTACTTGGATGTTGTATCATCAGAGGAATCTGTTTTGCACCATTAAACTCTGTAATCTTCGGAATGTTAGGAGATGTTGTAGAATTTGGTCAGTGGAAAACACATTTACGTCAGGAGAGTTTCATCTTCGCGATCGGATCTGTTGGTACAAAGCTTGGAAACGGAATCACAGCTGCAGTTTTAACACAGTTATTAGCATTTAGCGGATATGTCAGCAAAGCTGGTGTTACAACACAGCCACAGTCAGTTGTTAATATGATCATGAATATCTATAAAGTAGGACCATTGATCGTATGGGTAACAGTCGTTATTATCTTACTTCTGTACAGATTGGATAAAAAATATCCAATGATCATGAAAGAATTAGAAGAGAGAGAAGCAAGAGGCGAATTATAAAAATTTTGCACAGTATGTGCTCGAACACAAGAAAGGAATAAGAGATGTTTGATAAGAATAAAGTAAAATTAGGAATTGCACCAATCGCATGGACAAATGATGATCTTCCAGATCTTGGAGCTGAAAATACATTTGAACAGTGTGTCAGTGAAATGGCACTTGCAGGATTTACAGGGTCAGAAGTAGGAAATAAATATCCAAAAGATCCAGCAGAATTAAAGAAAGCATTAGATCTTCGTGGAATCGAAATTTGTAATCAGTGGTTTTCATCTTTCCTGATCACAAAACCATTAGAGGAAGTAGAAAAAGAATTCCGTGCACAGTTAGAGTTCTTAAAAGCAATGGGAGCAAAAGTGATCGGAGCTTCTGAACAAAGTTACAGTGTACAGGGACAGGAAGATACACCAGTTTTTGGACATAAATATGTGATGGACGATGAAGAATGGGATACATTCTGCAACGGAATGAATTATCTTGGAAAGATTGCAAAAGAGGAATACGGAATCGCATTAACATTCCATCATCATATGGGAACAGTCGTACAAGACCCAGATGAAGTAGAACGCATGATGGCAAATACAGATCCAGAATACGTAAGTTTATTATTCGATACAGGACATTTTACTTACTGTGGAGCAGATCCATTAGAAATGGTGAAAAAATATGTAAACCGTATTAAACATGTGCATTTAAAAGATATCCGTCCAGAAGTTGTAAAAGAAGTGAAAGACAACGATTTAAGCTTCCTTGAAGGAGTAAGAAGAGGTGCATTTACAGTACCTGGAGATGGATGTATTGATTTTGATCCGATCTTTAAAGTATTAGAGGAGAATGGATATGAAGGATATATGCTTGTAGAAGCAGAACAAGATCCAGCAAAAGCAAATCCATTAGAATATGCGATCAAAGCACGTAAATTTATCAGAGAAAAAACTGGATTATAAACCAGGAGAAAGAGGCATATTATGGGGAATACATTGATCACGATCAGCCGACAGCACGGAAGCGGCGGAACAAAAGTAGCACAGATTTTGGCAGAGAAATTAGGAATATGGTACTACAACAGAGAGATTCTTTATATTGCCGCAGATAAGATTGGATATGATTCTCTCAATGAAAAGAGCATGGATGAGATTAATTATAAAAAGGCTTCCAAATATATGGAAGGGCTTAGTATCATGACAGGTTCAAGAAATCATATTCCAGTTTATAATCAGATGTTCAAAGAACAGTCTAAGATCATAAAGAAATTAGCTGGGTACGGATCTGGCGTCTTCTTAGGAAGATGCGCAGATTACGTATTAAAAGATGAACCGGGAGTGTGCTCCGTGTATCTTTATGCAGAGGAATCTTACCGTATAAAGCATCTGTCAGAAAAAGAAGGAAGAGCCGTAACAGCAGAAGAAATCCGAAAAGAAGATAAGATGCGTTCATCATACTACAGTTATTATACTGGAAGAAACTGGTATGATATGGAAAATTATGATCTTGCGATCAATCTAGCGACCATTGAAGCAGAAGAAGCTGCACAATTGATCCTTGATTATATGAAAAAAAGAAAATAAACTCCAAATTGATTGACAACATTACAAGAAAGTGCTAAATTATTATCAAAAGATAACCAATAAATGCTCAATAGATAATCAAGAAGGAGAAATAAGATGAAAAAAAGAAATGGAATGATGGCAGCAGGAGCTTTCGCGATCTTGTTTACTGGATTTTCACATATATGGTCAATTTATCAGCCATATGTACTCTCGGAGACAGGCTGGAATGAAAGTATGGTATCAATTTGTTTTTATCTTCCAACTTTGTTTTTTGTAGTTGGTAATATATTTGGTGGAAGAATCTATGATAAAGGATACGAAAGAATGACTCTCGGAATCGGAGGGATCGTATTTGCAGGTGGAATCATATTATCAGCATTGACTTTAGGAATTCATCCAGTGATCACTTATATGACGTTAGGTGTCATGCAGGGAATCGGACAAGGAATGATCTATGCAGTTGTACTTGCAACAGCACAGAAGTGGTTTCCTCATAAGACAGGGTTTGCTTCAGGAGTAGTGATCACAGCGAATGGATTATGTGGATTTATCTTATCTCCAGTCAGTAAACTCTTATTAGAAAGAGGTGGAGTAAGACTGACATTGGTGTCTGTTGGGTTTCTGGTTTTCTTATCAGCAGTCTGTGCAGTTTGTTTTGTCAGACAGCCAGAGGTAGAAAATATAGAAGCAAAAGAAGATCAGATATATGAAGGACAACAATATACATCAGCTCAGATGATGAGAACAAAGAAGTTTTATTATCTTGTAGCCACGATGATGTGTGGTCTGATGCCGTATTATCTGGTGTCACCAATCTCACAGACAATTCAGATTGAGAGAGGAATTTTACAGGCAGTTGCTGTAGGTTCCGTGATGGCAGGATCTATATTGAATGCGGGGATCAGACTGATACTTCCAACACTTGCGGACAGAGCAGGAAGGATCACTTGTATTCAAGGTGTTTTGTTTGTTGCAATGATTGCTATGCTCTTTTTACTCAGTGGAAATAACAGGCTCATCACAATGGCAATTATCCTGGCCTATGGATGTTTTGGCGGTATTATGGGAAGTTTTCCATCATTATCAAGTGAGGTTTTTGGACTTCGATACGCAGGACAGAATTATGGAATTATAATGTCAGGGATCATCATCGTAACGATTACCTCGCCGGTCATATCGAATATGATACTGATCCATGGATTATCAGAGGTAGTAAGATTTATGACAGGATTTTGTTTTGCAGTGATCGCATTAGGATTTAGTATGTTATTAAAAAAAGAGATAAATCAATCAGGAAAGGAAGTAAAAAATTATGGCACTTGTTAAAATGAAAGATCTGCTTCTTAGAGCACAGAAAGAAAACAAGGGATGTGGAGCATTCAGTGTAGGAAATATGGAGATGGTAAAAGGTGCGATCAAGGCAGCAGAAGAACTTGATACACCGATCATCCTTCAGATAGCAGAAGTGAGATTAGATCATTCACCACTGCATCTGATGGGACCTATGATGTTAGAGGCAGCAAGAAATGCAAAAGTAGATGTTGCGGTACATCTGGATCATGGATTAAAATTTGAGACGATCAAAAAAGCATTAGAATATGGTTTTACATCTGTTATGCTCGATGCATCTAGAGATTCATTTGAAGAAAATATTGAAAAAACAAAGAAAGTGGTAGAGCTTGCAGCAAAATACGGTGCCACTGTTGAGGCAGAATTAGGGCTTGTTGGTGGAAGTGAAGATGGAAAAAGTGACCATGGAATCCGCTGTACAAACCCAGAAGATGCAAAGATTTTTTGTGAAGAAACAGGAATTGATGCACTGGCAGTAGCGATCGGAAATGCACATGGAGATTATCCAGTTGCACCGCAGTTAGAATTTGGTGTGTTAGAAGAAATCCATAATAGAACAGGAATCCCTCTTGTGCTTCATGGAGGAAGCGGGATCACAGATGCTGATTTCCAGAAAGCTATATCACTTGGAATCCGCAAAGTTAATATTGCAACAGCAAGCTTTAAGAGCTTGACAAAAGAAGTAGAAAACTATCTGGCAACAGAAGGTGCACATAATTACTTTGATATGAATGAGGCAATGGTACTTGGAACGTATAAGAATGTAAAACATCATATCGAAGTATTTAACTGTAAATAAATGATAAATGAAAAATGAAACAGGTATTGCATGAAAAAATGCAATACCTGTTTTTTTAGTGCGCCTTGCGGCGCACGTCACTAATGGATGAAAGTTCCTAATCCGCCC
>OFMG01000809.1_pt1 | contig 34193 bp, 43 predicted proteins | sample 1541751 | NCBI WGS metagenome assembly OFMG01 (sample SAMN04209232, study PRJEB22552) | human gut metagenome | biome: gut; material: feces | host: Homo sapiens | place: USA: Oklahoma
ATTTTGTGGCGAAAAATTGCAGTAAGGTCAGCAGCACACGATATCCCTCCCGGTACATAGTTGTTAGATTGTATGAGCCGGGGTGCGGATAGTTGCCGGAGAAGCCTTTTGTGCGCAGCAGCTTTTCTGCGAGGGAAAAGCGTGGTATATTGAGGGGGATAACTCGGAATTTAGAGGTGTAAGATGGAATATAAAGAATATGGATCAAAGAATAATGATATTATAATTTTATTACACGGTGGAGGCCTTTCTTGGTGGAATTATATAGATGAAATATCCTTGCTTGAAAATGAATTTCACATAGTTATTCCTATATTAGATGGACATTCAGGAAGTGATACAAATTTTACTTCTATTGAAAGTAATGCTCTAGAAATAATAAATTTTATAAATAAAAATTATAATGGAAAAGTAAAACTAATTGGAGGGTTATCATTAGGCGGACAAATTTTATTAGAAATATTATCTAAAAATCCTGATATATGTGAATGTGCTATTATTGAAAGTGCTTTGGTAATGCCAATGGACTTTACCTATAAAATGATAGAGCCAATATTTAATTTATCATATTGTTTGATAAGTAAAAAGTGGTTTTTAAAACTGCAATTTAAAAGTTTAAAACTTAAAAAAAGCTTGTTTGCTCTATATTATGAAGATACTTGTAAAATTACAAAAGATAATTTAATTGCTTTTATGAAGTCAAATTCTAATTATGAAGTAAAAAACACTTTATCGCATACTAAAGCAAAGACCCTCGTATTAGTTGGAAGTAAAGAAAGACCTATTATGAAAAAATCAGCAACTAAAATTGTTCATTTAATATAAAATCTATTATAGAAAATTGATTATCTTTTTAGAAGTTCTTAAATGCCGCCAAAGCCTTATGTTTCAAGGCTTTCCGGCATTTCTTGTTACGGAAGATGTTCTTAAATCTCCTTAAATCCCCTCACGTTTTCCTGTTCAAAGGTAGTAGGCAAAGTAGTAAATTCAGCTTTTACTACTAAGCAATCAACCGTTCCATTTCTGCCATTGCATTGTCCGGTGTAGCGTGTGCGTAGTAGTTCAGCGTCATATTGATGTTGGAATGTCCCATGATGTACTGTAACGCTTTCGGGTTCATTCCCGCGTTTGCTAAGTTGGTGCAGAACGTGTGGCGTAAGGTATGCGGCGTTGTCACTTTCGGTAAGGCTTCCTCATGGCTCTTGTTGTACTTCTTCACAAGCCCCCGGAACATACTGTCATAGTTTGCAGCCACTTTCGGCTTTCCGTCCCTGTTGAGGAATAAGAAACGACTGTACCCGTCAATGATAACCGGCATTGCCTGTCTGCGGTTTTTCAGCACACGCTTAAATGCTTCACAAACCTTTGTACTCATAGGGATTTGACGGGTGCCGCTTTTCGTTTTCGGCGTTTCAATGTAATAGCCGCCCGCTTCGGAATGTTTCAAAAGTTGGTGGTCTACATTGATTAGCTTCTTCTCAAAGTCAATGTCCGTTTCCGTCAGCCCGCAGAGTTCAGAAATACGGAGCCCTGTCCCTAACAGTATGATAATCTCGTCGGAATATTTCTGATAGGCCTTATCATTCTGCATAAAGGATAAAAGCGAGGATTCCTGTGTTGAGGATAAGGGTACCTTTGGCTCCGTATCATCTTCCAGAACCGTGTTCAACTGGAAGTCAAACGGATTTTTGCGAATACAATCGTCCTGTATGGCTGTGTAAAAAGCAGCTTTTAAGGAACGCTTGTGGTTGTTGATAGTCTTGAAAGAATATCCCTTGTCTTTCATTCGTAACGCCCATTCTTTCGCGTCCGACAGCTTCACATTCTCAATGCTGCAAGCTCCAAGTTTATCTTCTTCCAAAATCCGCATAAGCTGTTTGCGCCCCTGTTTCGTACCCGGTCGGACGTTTGCCCGGTGGTGTATCTGCTTTGCGTAAAGCTGGCAGACAGTCATTTTCTTTCCGATAGGGTCTATCCCGTCGTCAAGGTCTTTCTGGATTTCTTTTTCCTTTTCCCGAAGCGAAATATCGTCGCGCTTCCCGGCGGGTGTCTTGTCGGTAGGTACTAACTTCCAAGAATACACAAACTGCGGTTTCCCAAAGGTATCAATGTATTTGTAAGCATATCTTCCGTCTTTTCTCTGGCTCTCTCCTGTCCGTAAGATACGGTTTCTGTTATCGCGTCTTTTTTCCGACATTGTGCGTCATGCTCCTTTCCATGACGGAAAGAGCCTTGATATGCCTGTATTCATTATACCACATTCAAGGCTCAATTTCACTATATAACTTCCAATGTGTCAATGATTTTTTCAAACTGTTTCCGCTTGATTTGAATACGGTTGCCATTCATAATGACCCACCCGGCAGCCGGATTTTCCTCTGCTAACTTTCGCAGCTTGTTTTCTCCAATGCGGAAGTATTTAGACGCTTCCTCAATCGTCAGCGTGTACTTTTCCCAAATAGGAACATCAGTATAATTCATGTAAGGTGTCCCCCTTTCTTGAAAAAATAAAATGGTTACAATATCAAAAAGGGGCTTTAATCAGACAGCTTCGGCAAGCCTCACGGGAATTGCACCCCCGCATGGTTCTCATGCAGCCCTACCCATTATCTGCGACGCTTCTAACGCTCGGATTATAGCTATAAGGGAGTATCATTATACCGATATGCGGATCGTGGCGGCAGACGTGCCAAGGTCTGCTATGGAACGCTGATAGTTCCCGCTCGGTGTTTCTCCCTCCTTTCGGTCATCGCGTATCAGCCCAATGGCTCCCCACATATCGAATGTATCTGATTTGCCCTATGCTGCGCCGCCATTCTCCTGCGTCGCTTTCTTTGTCAAGGTTCAAAAACGGTCAAGTTTTGCAATCTGCGGAAAGGGGAACGCAGATTACTTTTTACTTAGACCTCAAATGACAGGACAGCCCTCATAAGGCGTGACCGCAAGCGGTCGCGTATGTCCTCGTCTATGCCCCAATAAATATTGCCGCGCTCGTCGCGGAGCTTCCGCATAGACAGGGACGCTATGTAACTTTCGTAATGCTGTACGACAATCTTCATAGCTTCCGGGTCGCCCTTAGTTGCGGCTATGATTACCGGGTAAGGCAACAAGCCGCTTTCAGCGTTCTCATTGTTAATCTTCGTAGTCATAGGCGCGTTCCTCCAAATAGCGTTTTAGCAGCTTCATAGAGCTTTTCCGGCGGGTCTGTACTGTTGTCCTCGGAATATTGCAGTATTTCGCAATTTCCCGTTCGCTCATATCAAAGAAATAATAGAGCAGTACGGTTTCCCGCTTTTCGTCCGGCAAACTGTGTAGGGCTTCGGCAAGCAGCTCCGCAGTTATCTCCTTGCCGCCGACAACGAAAGACTGTTGCGCTTTATCGTCTGTAAAATATTCGTCGCAAACGTAAAGCTGTTTTTCTTCCTGTGGCGACAAATCGGAAAAAGGAATTTCGCGTAATTGCCGCTGCTTCGTGTCCCTGTGGGCGTTCATAGCTTCCCGCCTTAACGCCAGTTTGCAAAAGCCATTAAAAGCACAACGGATTTGCCATTGGGTACGAATAGGTTCGTTCATGTTCTCACCTCCTTTCGCAGCCGCGAAAGCGGTGGATTTTGAAATGTCCCCTTTCGTAATCCCTCAAACCGAAAAACTTGATTTTGGACGTTGATTTTTGGCGTTTTTTCAAAAAAACTTTTGAAAAAATGCAAAATGCGCCCGTCTGCAAAATGCAGATGAACGCATAGGAATTAACTAAGGTATTTAGATGATTTGACAGTTCATATTTAAGGGTAGAAATGTCCCCGGCGGTGGTCGGGCTTTTTTTAACAAGTCAGAGAATGTAAAGATTTGTCGGTATGGTTTATCACTCATGGCGGCTACCTCCTAAAGCCGCCATATCTGAATGATTACAGGTCGTCACATAGACAAAAAAATCGGCGGCTCTGAAAATCAAAGCCGCCGAAAAATAGTAGGCGCGTGAAAATGCTTCTGCTCTGCGACGGCTTTTTTTCTTTTGCCGTCGCTCGGCAGATGAAATATCTATTTAATTATCTCGTCATTGCCGCCTATAACTGATCCGGGCAGCAATATAGTAAACTCCGTAGAGCAATATAAAAAAGACAAATGCAATACTAAGAGAGCCGATTATCCACAAGTTGTTTGAAAATACAGGGAGATGAAACGCACTCAACTGCATTTTCCCCGCACTGACATATACAAAGCAACTGCTGATAATCAAAGCGGGTAACAAAGGGAGTAAAAACATCATTGACAACTGGCGATTATTTAGTTTCTCAATATCCCGCCTATTCATTCCAAGCTGCTGTAAAATACAGTCCTGTCGTCGTTTCTTCTCCCTGTCACTAAGAATTTGCGTCGCCAAAATTGCCGCACCAGTGATTTCAAAGACCAGTGAAAGGTAAAATAAGCAAATAGCCATAGCATAAAGCTGTGTCAAACTTTCTTTATCTACCCACTTGCCGGACAAATAATCAACATTATCAATCAGAGCTGTCACACCGCTACCGTCAGACGCAGTTTTCCCAATATTACGTTTTAGCATAGAAAGACCATCACACATTTGAACGATATTTTGCAAATCGCGGCTATCAAGCGGCGTTTCTGTTATGACAGACAGCAGACTATATAGTGTCGTCATTTGGCTAACCGCCTGTTCTGGAACAATGATACAAAAGTCAAGACCATTTCCGTATGTGTCCATCTGGCTGAATGGTTCACAAAATATGCTGTCCTCTGCGAATAAATATCCGGCACAATTCAGACTTTTATCCTGTTCAAGCAATGTTTCAAAGGGCTTTTTAAGTGCGGGAACACAATGGATATAACACAAAGACGGATTGAGTTCTACGGATTGAAGCCCCAGTATTTCGCGCAGTTTCTTATAATCACTCTGTTTCATATAAGTATCATGTTGATATTCTGCGTATGCCATATAGCCCGAACGTCCGGTACTTGATATACAATCGTTTCGCGCTGCAAGAAAACTATTTTTGTTATCCGTATAAATGCTGTAAACATAACTTGACTGAACGGGGAAGTTAAGGTCAAGAACATTTTCATAAGCCGAAAAATCCTGTAATTCTGCCTTGTGTAAAATCATTATATCAAATACGCTCTGTTCCATATTTTTGTCTGCAATCATATAAACAGCAGTACCAACCCCCATAAAGGTTAATGAAAGCATAAACAAAACGGAAAGAACGCCCATGATAATGCTTGTTGAACGGATTTTTGCTGTAAAGCCGCGAAATAGTACCAACCTGTTTTTTTCATATTTCCATTTTTCACGATTGCCAAATTGCATAATGAGAAACGTGGGTACACTTAGGAAAAACCCAAATAAAAACAGTACCAGACAAACAACGCTTATAAGCACATCATAACCATTCCCCAGCAGCCCGGTACACATCAGAAAAATTCCTACACACCCTGTCAAAACAGATATAAAAAACAGTGCAATGGCAGATACCCCGTCATGCAGCAGCTTTTTTTCGTTCTGGCGCTCATAATACAACAAATCGTAAAGAGTTACCTTGCTTATCCATTTGTTGTTCCTCCGTATAGCGTAAAAGAGCATTGCCAAAAAATAGATACAGGTTAATGCTGTGGCATTAAATGAAAAGTTCCACCTTAGGACATACATCACACCAAACATAGAGCTAAGAACCGCTTCTAACAGTTGGGAAAACAGTATGCCAACAGGAAGCCCAATAACAAACGCAAAAATGCCAATCAAAGCGTTTTCATAAAAAATAAGCCTGCATATAGAACGGTTAGGGATTCCCGAAATCATATAGATACTCAATTCCCGGCTCCGTTTTTTCAATATATACTTTGTCATGTACCCAACAATCCACCCCATAATAAGGACAATGAGCAATGACGCAACAATAATCATATAAGGCAGCACGCCGATACTGGGAAACGCTTTCACTATATCCGAAAAAATCAGTGAATTAAAAGCGTACATAAAGGAAACCGTACAGGCAAGTGTGATGAAGTAAAGCAAATAATCTTTTGACTGCCTTTTCGCATTGCGGATTGATAATTCCTTTAGCATGGATTGTCACCTCCCAAGAGGGAGAGAACGTCAAGGATTTCGTGATAGAATATATCCCGCGTCTTTTCGCCTTTCAATATCTCATTAAAAATCTTCCCGTCCTTTAGGAATAAAATGCGGTCTGCATAACTGGCACAAAATGCGTCATGTGTTACCATGAGGATTGTAGCACCTGTTTCTTTGTTAAGTTCTGACATCATCTGTAACAGAATACGGGCAGAATTAGAATCAAGGGAACCTGTCGGCTCGTCAGCCATAACCAGTTTGGGATTACATATCATTGCCCTGGCAAAAGCACAACGCTGTTTTTGACCTCCCGATACTTGAAAAGGAAATTTTTTCAGTGTGTCGCTGATTTGTAGCCGCTGTGCAATATGGTTAATTCGCTCCGTAATTTCTTTCGGCGGCATTTTCCCGATTGTTAAAGGTAAAGCTATATTTTCTTCCAATGTCAGCGTATCTAACAGGTTGAAATCTTGAAAGACAAAGCCAAGATTATCACGACGAAATGCGGATATATCATCTTCGCTTATGGTCGTAATATCCTTTCCGTCCAATAAAATGTGTCCGGCACTTACGGTATCAATGGTAGATATACAATTTAACAAGGTGGTTTTCCCGGAACCAGACGCCCCCATGATACTCACAAATTCCCCATGCTGCACATAAAAGCTAACTTGATTTAAGGCTTTTGTGACGGAACCCTGATTACCGTAATATTTTTCGATATGTTCTACACAAAGCAATGGTTTTGGACGATTTATCATTTTTTCATTCCACCACCTTTCCGTTTGAAATGATTATATCTTTGTCCGCAAATTTCAGAATATAGGTATATGTTGCGTCCTCTAATCTTTCAAAATAGAGTTTCATCGTATTTTTCGTATTCAGAGATATTTCTGCTTCTATCACATAAGTCTCTGTTATATTCCCGTTTGAATCGGTTTTGCGTTCTTCGGCAAGTTTCGGAACAATAGACGTGTAGGGGAAAGTTCCTCTTACATTCAAACAGGTTACTACTTCCCCCTCAGTTACAAATTCAACTCCCGCACTATCTGAGCGGAGCTGTTTTGTTTTCCCCACCATATGAAACATAAAAAACAGGCAGAGGGCAAAAAGCAGCATGATACCTATTACAAAACGTGTTCTTTTTTTCTTTGTTGTACTCATTATAAAACTCCTCCTTTCGCCCCTATTCTATACGGAAATCCAAAGCGATTGTATAGAAGTTGGTTGATTTTATCTAACAATTTTGTAAGATATAAAATCAAACATTCAAGTGGTTACTTTTCGGAAAATGCAACAGGACAGTCGTATAGCACCCAACTTCGGATTCAATGTCAATGCCTATTCCCAGTTTCAAGCAGAGCTGGTCACATAAGTACAAGCCGATTCCAGTTGATTTTTTTCTCATTCTTCCATTGCTGCCGACAAAGCCTTTATCAAAAACCCGATTTACTTCGCTCGGCTTAATGCCTATGCCATTGTCTGTAATAGACAGGGTAACATAATCCCCCATATCTTTTGATTTGATTTGGATAACAGGCGGCTTATCACTGCAATATTTAATACTGTTAAAAATAATCTGGTTGATAATGAAGCCAAGCCATTTACTATCGGAATAAACAAAATCAGAAATAGAATCTGTATGAACACATACTCTATTATGGATCAGAAATTGTTTATTTCTGGACAGCACCTCAAGCACACACTGTTTCAGTGAAATTTCCTTAATCAAATAATCTTTTTCCACGCTGCCCAAACGCGCGTAAAACAGAACCTTTTCAATACTTTGCTCCATAAGTTCTGTTTGTGCTATGATTTTTCGCATGATTTCTGTTTTGTTATTCTCACATAATAACTGAACCCCCGTAATAGGAACTTTGATTTCGTGAATCCATTGTTCAATAAAATCTTTATATTCCACATTCAAACGACGAATTTCAGTCACTTCATCAGTCATACTTTTTAGAGCAGTTTTCAATAGCCGAAAATAAATTTTTTCTAATTCTGTTTCTGGTCTGTCTGCAATCTCCGCAATTAAATATTTTTTGTCCAAGGTCTCCATTGTTTCCAACAAGTATTGAATCCGTTTTTGCTGTTTCCGAAAATATGCGAACATTGTAAAAAAGACAATGATTGCAAAGCATACCCATAACAAAGCCATTTCTGACAGACTAATGCCAAAAGCCAAAAGGAGAACAGAAAAAAACAGTCCTCCGGCAAAACAGACAAGTAATGTAATTTGGTTATCTTTCATATAGTCTGAAAATTTCATATCTTGTACCCCATACCGCGTTTGGTCTGTATGAAATCAGCCGCCCCAAGAGTACGCAGCTTTTCTCTTATCCGCATGATATTCACACTTAAAGTATTATCATCAATGTGAATTTCATTGTCCCATAAATATTCAACTAAATCTATTCGGGGAACAATCTCGCCTGTATGTTTGAACAGATAGTACATGATTTTTAGCTCGGTTTTCGTTAATTCAATTTCTTTTCCGTTTGCTGTAAGCGTCCCGGCAATCAAATTAAATTGAATCCCGTTATGCTCCATTATACTAATCTGTTCGGACGTTCCCCGCCGCAAAAGAAGGTTTATTCTTGCAAGCAGAATAGGGATGTTATAGGGCTTTGTAATGTAATCGTCGCCCCCAAGTGTTAATGCCTGTAATTCGTCCATTGTTGTGTTACGTCCTGTAATGAATAAAATCGGAGTTGTGGAAAAACTGCGGATAGAGCTGCAAAGGCGATACCCGTCTTGCTCCGGCAAATTTATATCAAGCAAAATCAAGTCGGGAAAAGCAGATTTAATGTAGTCGATTGTTTTTGCAAAATTGATAACGCAATCTACCACATACCCCGCATTGACTAAAAGCGTTTTTAATTCTTCTCTTATCAATTCTTCATCTTCAATTATCACTATTTTGTAGGATTTCATTTTTTTGCTCCTTTCCGCGTTTGGTTCTTCCGTCAATCGGCTTTTCTGCGTTCTTTGGTATCAGCCACATATACCCAAGTTTTGAAACGCCCGGTATACGGTTCTCGCTGCAAAGTATCTGTACCCGTCTTTCTGAAATGCCCCATTTTTCCGCTGCCTGTGGCGCAGACATATATTCCATAATTCTCCCGTCCTTTCTGCATACAGTATCAGTATAATTATACTCGGACAGGCGAATAATAGCAAGTGTCTGATTATGAATTATTTTGGTGCATAGTAGGAATTGTGTAAGCATATCCAACAGGAAAGGGGAACAGTAAAATGTAATCGGGTGAATGAATATGGCAAAAAGACCAGTAGAAAAGTATGACTTCAAGGCTTTTGGGGAAGCGATAAAAGAAGCTCGGAAAGGGCGCAAGGAGAGCCGCAAAAAGGTAAGCGACGAAATGTATATCTCCCCGCGTTACCTTGCGAACATTGAGAACAACGGGCAACACCCAAGTTTGCAGATTTTCTTTGAGCTTATAAAGGGAATGAAAATCGCGGTGCTTGAAGTCGTAAGCCCCCGCTGTATCGGGATAAGGTTTTCCCCAAGCGGGATAGAGGACATAAGCCCCGCTTCCTGTTGGTAGTCAAGGCGGGTCAGCGCACAATTATATTTCTGCGCGATACCCGCCGCCGCGAACACGTCATTTTCCAGTTTCCGCTTCGTGTCCGCCATGTTTACCACAAGGAACGTGAGAAGAAACATACGCTCGTTTCTGCTCTGCAAATCCTGTAAGAGATTTTTTGCTTCGCTGCCGAAAGTGGCAAGGTCGGAAGGGATTATATCCATGTCGTAGCCGGAACGGACAGCTTTTTTCTGTTCCTCAATCTTCATCTTGTCAAGGTCAGTGATTTTACGCTTGATTGTCTTAATCGCTTCGGTCTGGTCGATACTGCGGATATGCAAGTTTACGATTACGCCCGTTTCCAAGTCCAGAATGTCGGCAAGCATACGGTCGTTCAGTTCCGGCGCAAGGATTTCAAGGAAGCTAACCGCGCCGATTTTGCGCCCCATGCGAAATGTGCGCCCCTCGCCAAAACGGAACGACGACGGGGCGATAAAGTCCTTTGTACGAAGCCCGGACGGGGCAAGCCATGAAAAATCAAAGCGGAAAGGCTCGCCCTCCGGGTGGAATACGCCATGCAGCACTTTTAAGCGTTCATAGCCCGTCATAGGACGCGCCGCCGCGCCAAGCACTTTGAAGTTGTTCAGTACGTCGGTTTCGATACGGGCAAGGCGGGATTTCGCCGCCGCCAGATTGTCGGCTTCGATACTGAATGTGATGTACTTATGCTTCACAAGCCCGTTGTTGCCTTTACTAAGCTGATTTTTCAGCATATCCCCGTACTCGGTACGGATAGAGTTAAAAGCGTCGTCCTGTGCCGGGATATTGATAGCTTTCTCCGCTTCGCCGCGCTGTGTCCCCTGATTGATGAAAGAGAGCTGCACGCTAACGCTTGCGTCAAAGTAGTTGAGAAAATCGCACCAGTTTTCAAAGATAGCGGTCTTGTCGTCCGGCTGTGCAAGCTGATAGTTAATATCTTCAAAGGCGACGGATTTTGAGTATTTCTTTTCCGACACGCGGCAAATCCCGTCCGGGTACATGGTAAGGTAGGGGATTGTCTGTTGTGCGGTGTGGGCTTTCCCGTCGCCCTTTGCCTGCCGGATAACCTCGGCTATCTGCTTTTTCTCGGCGCGGGAGAGCTTTCGGGGCTGTTTAGCCCCGGCGGGGCTTTTTCCCGCTGTGTTTGCTTTTGCCTTTTGCAATCGCTGATACCTCCTTTTCAAGTTTTCGCTGCCGTTCTAAGACAGCATAAAGATTTTCGGTTTGATAGGGTCGCTCTTTGGGGGCAATGAATTTCGTCTGAATGATGTTCTTAACCACCACTTCAAGGGGCTGCCCGTGTTTCTCGTACATGGCAATGAGGAAACAGGGAAGCATGACCGCAATCATTACCATTGACGCAAGGCTTGTGCCTGCGCTGTCCTTGAGCAAAAAGAAAAGCGGAAGCCCTAAGATAAGAGCCGCCGCAAAACAAATGATTTGCCGCTTCGTCAAATTGAGAGCGACTTTCGTTTTGACTTTGGATAAGTCCTTTGGTACGGGTACATACGCCAAGTGAAAACCTCCTTTCTTCGCGTGATGTGTTGGCGTTCCTAAGCTCCATAGGGGGCAGTCAAGGCAAAGGTCAATTTATGCCCTTTGCCGACGTACAGGATATGGATTCCTTGCGCGTCAAGGTCGGGTTGTATCGTCTGCAAATGCCATGCTCACGCTCGTCCAGCGTGTAGGGGCAGTTCGCACATTCCTCGCCGTACTGTCTCATGATAACAGGCAGATAGCCCAGCTCCTGCAACATATCAATCTGGCGGTCGGTGAGGGTGGCTTCAAAGGCAAGGCATTTCCGGGTGTGTTCGTCCAGCTCGATCAGGTCGGAAAGCGGTCTGCCATCGGTCAAAGCTTCTCCGCTCAAAAGGCGTTTTGCCGTTCTGCGGATGGGGTTGTACTCGTTCTTCCAGTCGTATTTTTTCATCGTGTCATATCCTCCTTTTTGTGTCGTGTTTGGGGTCGATTTTGGAGCATCTAAGGAGGTGCCTACCATGACTGTGCTGAAGCAGATGCTGAAATTGGCTGTCCTGCCGCTTTATCTGTTGCTGATTCTGGTGCAGTGGGCTGGCATCTTTCTTACCACTTTTTCGTCGGTGGTAACAAATTTACTCGCAGGGCTGTTCTTCTTCACGGCACTGGCCTGCTGGGTCATGGGGCTGGCAGACGGCGGCGAAGTCCTGAAAATGCTGATTACCGCATTTGTGGTTTTCGTCCTGCCTTACATAGCGATAGCTGCTATCGCCAAAATCTCCTTTTTCGCTGATGAACTCCGGGATTTTCTCCAATCCTGAGTTCAAGACCGCCCTGCACAACGCACGGCGGTCTTTTTGCTACATCGGGTCTGCACAGGGCAGGCCCTTTTTTAATACGGAGGAACAAGCCTATGAAACTGACGTTTGAAGAAAAGAAGCTGCTCTACACCTATGGCTGCGCCGATCTGGAGCTGACCCGCAAGCGGCTGTACGGAGTTGCCGGGCTGACGGTTGATCCCGACCAGAACAAGCTGGTGTATGACTTCTGCCGGAAGCTGGAGGACGAAACGCTGGCAGACTGGTATGACCAGATGTTCTACTTTGTCCGTGCCGAGATGGAGTGCTACACCAATATGCGGCTCTTGATGCAGGACATCGAGCGTGATGAGGATTGGGGGCCTGAGATGTTTGAGGAAAACGAAGATGACGAACTCTCTGACGATGTGTAAGCTGGAAACCATGATCTACGCCAGCGAGGACGGGACTTACAGCGTGTTCACGCTGAATCCTGACTTGCAGAAACAGCTTGATGCCTTTGCATCACAACACCCGGAGGTGTGCCAGAGGAAGACAAGGGGTGAAGCTGGCGGGGTGACGTATCAGGTCAGGGGTGCTGCGCTGGCTATCCAGCCTGTGCGGGCATCCTGAAAACGATAACCGATCTGCTATGGTAGAATAAAGAACAACGGGCAAAGCATCAGGAGGGATGCTTTGCCCGTTTTACATAGAACGATGAAATTCACTTTTAGCAGAGGGGGCGATTTATTGGGGAATTTATATGGCTATATCCGGGTCAGCACCCGTGACCAGAACGAGGACCGGCAGTTGATTGCACTGCGTGAACTGAAGATCCCGGAGAAAAACATTTTTATGGACAAGCAGTCTGGCAAGGACTTCAACCGCCCGCAGTACAAGCGACTGGTGCGGAAATTGAAAAAAGACGATCTGCTCTACATCAAGAGCATCGACCGTCTTGGACGTAACTATGCGGAAATTTTAGAACAGTGGCGGCTGCTCACCCAGACAAAGGGCGCTGACATCGTGGTGCTGGATATGCCGCTGCTGGATACCCGGCGCGGCAAAGACCTGATGGGTACTTTTCTGAGCGACATCGTGCTGCAGGTGCTCTCCTTTGTGGCGGAGAACGAGCGCACCAACATCCGGCAGCGGCAGGCGGAGGGGATTGCAGCGGCGAAAGCCCGTGGCGTGAAGTTTGGCAGGCCTCCAAGACCGCTTCCAGATAACTTCTATGAGGTGCATAAAGCATGGAGAGACAAAAAATTGACCCTTAAAGAAGCTGCCGAAGCCTGTGATTTGCCCGTAGGTACGTTCTATGGGAAAGCCACTCAGTTTGAAAAGTCCACCTAAGCAAATACTTTGCAAAATTTTGAAAGGTGTACTTTTTGAAATTCTTAATCATGCACCTTCTATGTAGAACTATATCACAAATCCAGCTTCATTTCAAGAATAATTGGCAATTTTGTCGGGATTTGATAGCTGTTTCAAAAAGTACACTTTTAAAAGCGTGATTTACAGCTATATGATAGATCAAGCTGTGCACCATTATAATATCAAAGAAGTTTTAGATGCGGTGTCCTCCTTTAATCAGATTGAGGTGCAGCAAATAATAATCATACTCCGGACGTAGCAAGGATAACCTATTCCTTGTTATAGTGATAGAATCGCAAAAGAAAGGAGAAACCATTATGAACGCAAAAGAACAAGTAAAGGAATCCGATAAGAAGATCGAGTACACCAAACCTGTTGTCCTTGCAGCAACTAAGAATGGCAGCAACTTCAGTGCAGGTTGTCAAACTCGATCCGGTGGTATCCAGTGTATGTCTTGCCGCTGCAGCTGATTCTTTTGTATGTCGCACACAAGGGACTTCCTAAGTTGTCTTTTGTGTGCGATATTTTTTTAATGGGGGTATCTTATGTTTTTTTCATTAAAGCCGGATTGCTATTTTAGACATTATGGAAAAATCGGCCATATCGTCAGACCGATTCTCTCAATGGAAGAAGTCGTTGATGAATGTGGTGCGCTTTTTATCGAACAGCTGGAGTATGAACCGGAAGAAATTGATACGATCGTCAAAAAGCTAGAGCAACACTTCAGCAATGTTCGTTTTGACGATTTAAAAAAAGATGCGATTGCCTTTTATTCCGAACTTGCCCAGAATGGATTTCTCAATATGAGTGAATCTCTTCAGGAGTTCAAAAATGAAGGATTTAATTACAAAACGCTCGAAGGAAAACTGGCTGACAACCACATCGCTTCCCAGTTGGAAGAGCCTTCATCTTACTTCTTGGGCGAGTATTTCAAGGAAAAACCATTTCTTGAGACGTTTCACATTGAGTTGACCAGCAAATGCAATGAGCGATGCGTCCATTGCTATATTCCGCACAAAAACAAAACTACCGACATTAACGAAAGCCTCATGCTGAACACCCTAAAGCAGTGTAAAGAATTGGGCGTTCTGACTGTGATTTTCTCAGGTGGAGAGCCAATGCTTCATCCACAATTTTGTAAATTCTTGAAATATGCCAAAGATTTAGATATCAATGTTACTGTCCTAAGCAACCTAACATTGCTTACGGATGATATCATTGAGGCGTTGAAATATAGGCATATTGCCTGCGTTAATGTTTCACTCTATTCTATGGATCCTGCCGTTCATGATTCCATTACTACAATTCAAGGTTCTTTTGAAAAAACAAAAAATAATATTTTACGGTTGATTGAAAACAATATAGCGGTTCAGATCAATTGTCCCGTTATGAAGCAAAACAAGGATTCGTTTTATGAGGTTATAAAATGGGGACAAGATCACAAATGTTCGGTCGTCACAGATTATTTAATCATGGCACGCTTTGACCGTTCCACTGATAATCTGGACAATCGCCTTTCTACAGATGAACTGAATGACGTTATTCAACATCTGATTGATAATGATGTCATATTCAAAGAAAACTTCAAGAATCGGACGTTACATCCCGAAATGTTCAAGAGACCTGGACAACCAGATGACAAGGTTTGTGGTGTTGGAATGTCAACAATGTGCATGGTAGCAAATGGAAACGTATACCCATGTGCTGGATGGCAGCAATATGTCTGCGGCAATCTTAACGATACTTCTCTTTCTGAAATTTGGAGTAATTCTCCTGCCATAAATTATCTTCGCAAGTTACGGCTAAAGGATTTCAAACAATGTGTGGGATGTAAGGATTTTGATTATTGTGTGATGTGCATGAGCAGAAACTCTAATGAGGATCCTGATGGAAATCTTTTTAATATACCCGAAATCACTTGCAAGGCCGCTCAAATCCACCACCGACTTGTTGAATCCTATAAAGAAAGGCTATGCGGTGACTGATTCTTATTTTGATACTCATGTTCATTTTGGACAGCTTGAGGATGTTTATTATTCTCCACACACAGTAATAGAAACATTAGCCGCACATAATGTAAAAGGAGCGTACCTGTCATCCACAACGTCATGCATGGCATGGAATGATGAGAATGAAAAAAATTATAATAACGCATATTAAAGATGAATTCGAAGAAGCAATCCTGTGTGCGAAGAAGTTGAAATTCAAATTGTATCCGGTGTATTGGATCATTCCGAAAAGACATTTTGAAAATGATACGTTTTCCGATGTCTTTTCCGAAACACCATATCAGGGGTTGAAAATCCATCCACGAGCACATGATTGGAATCTAAAGAATGAGAAAATTCGTGATTTGATGGACTGCGCTTGTCAATTTGCAGAAAGTCGAAAAATCCCAATTTTTATTCATACAGGATACTGCGAATTTGAGAGTCCGGAAAAGTTTGAGAAATGGTACAAAAATTATCCGAGTGTGACCTTTATCCTACTTCATTGTAAGAAAACCGATTCCGTTAAAACATTGTTTGAAAGATACACTAATGTTCTAGGAGACATTTCGTTTTGCTCTACTGACATTGTAGATGAATTGATTAAAGCTGGTTTCTCTGAAAGACTATACTTTGGCTCGGATTTTCCAATCATGGATTATTTGTATGGTAAGAGAGATAACGGCATCGGCAATTTGACAAAAGTTTATTCTGGTTTACTAGAAACATGGCAATCGTATCGTTTTACAATAAATATGACCCATGCATTAAAAAGATAGATTGCAAACTTCGATGGACACCCAAAACTTCATACAATTTCAGGAAGGAAAGATCGTCATGTCGAGCATCAAAAAAATCGAATATATCTGTACATATTGTGGGCGAACGGTTGTTAAAGCTGTCGTGTTAGGTAGACCTCTTCCTGGCAAATGTCCGCGCAAAGAAGGAAATCGCCCACATACATGGAGAATCAATCGTGAAATTAAGTGATTTCGACGGAACTAAAATATGCCATCATAATCAAATCTCAACAGCTTTTTACTGATGCTCAAAAAGAAGTTGAGGAGTACATACTTGCTGAAATGGCGGCTACTGACATGCTGGAAAAAAAGGATATCCGAAAAAAAGCGGCTGAAGCGAAGAAAAAAATGGATAAGCTGCAACACGACCTGCCTAAGCGCAGAAAAGAGATTCAAGACGAGGCGCAGGCTGAAATTGATCGATTTAATCAGTCTCAGGAAATCAATCCATTGCTTCTGATTAACATTGTCCTTAAATTTTAACAGGAGGCACCACATGGCAGATAGATTTAAGTTTGCTGAGGTTCGCCAAGAAGTCATAGAAATGTTAAAGAAAGACTTGTTGGGACCGAGTAGTGAAAATGAAATACTGAATCAAAACCCGCGCTTTGAATATATCGTGGGTATGCTTGCGCCACAAACCAGTGAAAATGATTCGAATGAGCAGGAAGTCGATGGAGACGCTTCTTTCGAAGGGGATGCAGATTATACTGCGGGCGAAGACGATGATAATGAGCCGGTCTTTACAAATCGATTTAAAACACCGTCTTCCATTGGCATCAGCTTTTACCTAGAAAGTAGTACAAAATCTTTCAATGTGGATGTGACTTGGGGCGATTATACCAAAGCTTCTGATAAAACCACTAACAAAGAGGGAAAAAAAGTTGATGTAAGCACGTATACACGTCATCCGCAGAAAGAGACAGTTGTTATTGATCTGCAAGAGTTTAGTAAGAACAAAGAATACCCTTTGGTCTGTGATTCAAATGTTATTTTATATATTTCTAAAATCGGCCTCAAGCAGGGGTATACCTTGGTAACAGCTTATGTTATCAACAAGCGCAAAAATCCTGAGAGTGATATTGCTGGAATGATGTTCCAAGTCAACTTGCGTGCCTATTCCCAGGACAAAATGGATATCTTTGTGGCAGAACACATATGCAGAAAAATCCTTGCTGTCGATGAATTTTACTTTGCCCAGCGACCTATTTTAGGAAGGGGACGTGGTTGCGCAGCAACTTGGAAAGCCAATAAAAATGGGCGTGCTTCTGAAATTGTATCGACATTTATTCCAGAGTACGAATTTCCAGGTGTTAGTGCTGCTTTGGAAGGATTTGACCCGTTCTTCTTCTCTATGAGAACTCTTTCTGTTGCAAAGAAAAAAGATGACATCATTAACCGGCTGAATGTCTTGGCGGACTCCTATGAGAATTGGATTCGGAAAAAATTGGTTCATGATTCAAAAATGGATGATGATAAGTTCAAGAAAGAAATTGGCGACACAATAATAAATAAATGTATAGAAGCTCTTGGAAGAATCCGCGCGGGCATTCAGCTACTTGTAGAGGATGATATCTCGTTTGATGCCTTTTGCTTTATGAATCGTTCCATGATTCTTCAGAGAAATATTATGAATTTCTCTAAGAAGCATGGAGCCGGTATCGAATGTGCCTTTAGGGATTTTGTGGATCCTCGTAATCATTCCAATAATTTTGGCTGGAGACCTTTCCAGATTGCTTTTATTCTCATGAATCTGAAAGGTATTGTAGATCCGGAACATGATAACCGTGAAGTCGTGGATCTTCTATACTTTCCGACTGGTGGAGGTAAAACTGAGGCATATCTGGGTCTTATGGCATTTGTTATTGCAAATAGAAGGCTGCGTGCTGACGAGAACGATGAATACAATCGCGACGGCGGTGTAACTGCAATTTTGCGATATACTTTGCGCCTGCTCACTACACAGCAGAGAGACCGTATCACCAAGATGATTCTGGCCGCGGAACTCATCCGGCAAAAAGAATATCCGAAATACGGAAAAGAACCCATCAGTATTGGTTTCTGGGTTGGTGGTACTGTGACTCCGAACACCTTTAAAGAATTGGAAGAAGATCCGGAGGATCCAGCTAAAACAAGAACAGCAAGAAGCAAGAAAAACTCTATCTACAAACAGCTGCTTACATGTCCATTCTGTGGGAAGCCACTTACAGAGGAAAATTTTTATATAGATATTCCTACAAAATCGGTTAGCATCTATTGTTCGGATGATAAATGCATGTTCTATAGGTATAAACCCAGCAATAAGATGAAAATCCCGGTTTATCTGGTAGATGAAGAAATTTATGCTAAGTGCCCAACCATTATTCTGTCAACAGTTGATAAGTTTGCCGGCCTTCCGTGGGATGTGAATACAAATGCTCTGTTTGGTCGCGTTGATAGAATTTGCAGTCGCGATGGCTATGTTGCTATTGGAGCGGACCATGCTCGGCATACTCGTACAGAAGAGCTGCCCAAAGCTACGCTTAGATCGATTAAACCGTTCCTTCCGCCGGAGCTGATTATCCAAGATGAGCTGCATCTTATCACAGGACCTCTGGGAACCGTATACGGTGCATATGAAACAGTTATTGAAGATCTGTGTTCCTATACGATTGGAGGCAAGAAAATCAAGCCAAAGTATGTTGTTTCTACGGCAACTATCAAAAATGCTGCTGAGCAGACAAAATGCTTATATGGCAGAAAAGTAACTGCGCAATTTCCACCAAATGGGTTTGAAATCGGTGACAGTTTCTATATTCGTGAGGTACCGGTCGAACAAGATCCGTTTAGAAGATACGTTGGTGTCTGCGCACCAGGACAGTCTGTAAAGACAGCTTTACTGCGTGTATATTCGATTATCCTTCAAAGTGCTTATAATCTTTCGCTGGATGATGAGTACAAGGATGTTATTGACCCTTACTATACCCTTGTTGGGTATTATAACAGTATTCGAGAACTCGGTGGTGCCGTTCGATTGCTACAGGATGATATTCCTGACAGAATTCAACGTATTAAGAAAAAATATGGAATGAGTAGGCAGCGTTTCCTTAATCATAAGGTTGAAATTACTTCTCGCATGCCTTCTTATGACATTCCGAAGAAACTAAGTCAGTTGGAAACTCCATATACAGATAGCAATTGCCTAGATACGGCAATTGCAACTAATATGATTGCTGTTGGTATGGATGTGGATCGGCTTGGTCTCATGGTGGTAACTGGTCAACCGAAGCAGAACTCCGAATATATTCAGGCAACTAGCCGTATTGGACGTTCTTATCCAGGCTTAGTAGTTACTTTATATAACCCTTATCGACCTCGTGACTTGTCTCATTATGAGAATTTTACTGGTTATCATGCACAGCTGTATCGCTTTGTTGAAGGCACAACTGCGACACCGTTTTCTGCACGAGCAAGAGATCGCGTGCTGCATGCGCTGGTTATTTCTGCAATTCGTTTGCATTATCCGGAATTTGCAAGCAATGATGGAGCAGCAGCTATTGATAAGCTAACCGATGAGCAGCTTAATGAAGTGAAGGCTCTTATCATGAATCGATTGAACATCATCAAGCCTTCTGCTAAGGCAGATGCCGAACATGAGATTGATGATTTTATAAGCAATTGGAAATTGCTGGCAACTCAATCCAAGGGACTTAGATACTATGTTTATACAACTAAAACGTATAATCGTCTAATGAACACTTATGGCGAAGTTTGTACTGATCTTGAAAAGCCGACTCTTCGTTCTATGCGTGATGTTGAGAGTGCAGCAAATATGTTCTATTACACGGAGGACTAAAAGCCTATGTTTGATAATAATAAATTAGGTGAGATTCGTCCTAATCAGTTGATAACTACATTTGGTCCAGGTTCTATTGTGGATGCCGTGAAAGATTCCGTCACGGTTCTGGACTTGAACTATTGGAAGGAAAAAGGAAAGAAAATTATAGATGGCAGATTGGCCTCATATCTGGGCGTTGACTGCTTTTATACGCCACGGACTTCTTATAGCGGAGATATTCCTGTGGTCTCATTACCTTATATGCATGTTTGTTCCAATGTGAAATGTGGGAGAATATTTGATTTAAGAGAGAATTTTGACCTAGATCGATATCTGAAGTTTGGTGTAACTTGTCCGGAATGTCATAGACAGGCTTATCCTTCTCGTTTTATTACTATTTGTGAGAACGGCCATATGGACGATTTCCCTTGGAGCTGGTGGGTTCACGGTGGCAATACAATCTGCAAAGGTACGATGAGGATGTATTCAACTGGCAATACATCAACGCTTGCAGATATGTGGGTTGAATGTTCCTGTGGGGCACGACGGAGTATGAGCGGCGCAACGCAGCATGAGAATTTTGAAGGTATGAAATGTTCCGGACATCACCCGTTCCGGCCAAATCATAAAAATGAAAAATGCGATAAGGAAATGATTCCTTCTCAGCGTGGCGCGTCGAATGTATATTTTCCAGTAATGAGAAGTGCCATATCCATTCCACCTTGGATCAATCCGCTTTATAACTTGATTGATGAACATTTGCGAGATATTGAACTGGCTAAGACTCTAATGGGTGACGATGGCGTGGCTAAAATTTACGAGCTCTATTTCGGTGCTTATGCCAAAGATGAATTCGATGCAGCGTTAGAACGCAGGCAACAGAACATCAAGGAATTTACTGAGATTAAGCAGATGGAATACAACGCCATTACGCATCACGCAGATCCTGTGTACGCCTCCAACAAAAAACATTTTAAGGCTGAGGAGGATCCGCTTCCGGATTATCTGCTCCCGTATTTTAAGAGAGTCATTCGCATTACACGATTAAGAGAAGTGAGAGTGCTGCTTGGCTTCACCCGTGTAGATGCTCCGGATCCAGATGCCGATGAGCAGACAAATATCGTTTATCTAAATAAGGGTAAGACTGAAAAATGGCTTCCTGCTGCAGAAGTGCACGGTGAAGGTGTCTTTATTGAATTTAATAGGGATAGTATTGATGCGTGGTTAAGAGATCCAGAACTGGGAGCACTTTCTCAGAAATATGCGCAGTGTTATAAGGAATTCTGTGAATCTAAAGAATAGCCTTGAAAAGTTTGTTGCGTTTGAAAATAAAAGTAAGTTGACAAATGCAAAGAAGTTATTAAAGGCAAAGAATTCGCCTGTTTTGCAGATGAAAAAGAACGATTTGTTAGAGAATCTGAAAAAGCATTCTCGCTACAAAACGATGTTCAAGTTTGAAGAAGATCATATTGTGATTTCTTCACAAAAAGAAGCAGCGGCATTTATTAAAATGTTGAATGATGATATTGTTCGGTCTGAACTTACAGGAAAAGAATATGACAGCTCCAGCAAAATGCTTTTGGCTCCAATGGGATCAAGTCAATGACTGACCAATGATAGGAAAATATAGAGGAGTGATAGAAGAAAAAAGGCTTCTATGTCACAGGTTCTGACAGATATAAAGCCCTATATTATCAACATGATCGCGATGATGACGAAGCGATTTGTGGAGAATGTTCTCAAAAAAGGACAGAAAAATTGAACGGCCGTTTATTGATTTAGGTATGATTAAGCTTAAAATGTAAAAAGGAGGGCCATCATGGAGCTATCAAAAGCAACCAGTGTTAACAGCCGTGCGGAAGAACTGTTTGTTCAGTTGTTCTGTGAGGCGTTTGGCCCGGAAAAGACGGAAAATCTACAAGTGCAATATCCTTGTGTGGATATTTACGGTCGGCACCGTTATATCGATTTTGCGCTGGAATCTCCTGAATCCAAAATTGCGATTGAGATAGACGGCGAAACCTACCATAACCCAAGCAAGGTGTCTGAGAACAAGTATGCGGATGACCTCCTGAAGCAGAATAGCTTGATTTACGACAACTGGAAAGTATACCGATGGATTTATAGCCAGCTTGAAAAGCAACCGGAAAAGGTTAAGGATGAGCTGATTACCTTTTTGGGCAGCAGTCCCATGTTCAAGGCTTTTGAAGCAGACCTGCCGGTTCAGATGGGACAGACCATCGAGCTTCGGGATTATCAGCAGGAGGCTATCGACAACCTCAAGAAGATGCGTGAGGACGGCAAAACCATTGCGCTGCTGTACCATGCAACCGGCGTGGGCAAAACTATCACGGCTGCAACGAACGCCACCGCCGACGGCCTGACGGCAAACGCTATCCACAAGGGGCAGGAAGTGCTCATCGTGATCGGGGAGGGGCTGGAGAAAGAACGGATTGAGGTGAGATTAAAGGGGCAAGGCGGATCCCCCGTATATCGTTGTATCTTTCCATAAATAGTTTGTCTCCCGCCCAAAGTAGGCGTATAATAGGGGAAAAGAAACGCTAAAGGAGAATCCCCTATGAACGGCACCGCATTGCGCAAACCGACTGCCCGGCGGGTGGTGGGCATGGTGGCGGGCATCGTCATCATCGCCCTTGGCATTGCGCTTTTCAAGCAGTCCCACCTCGGCAACGACTCCATCAGCGCCCTGAACATGCGGCTGGCGGAGCTGCTCGGCATCTCGCTGGGCACCCAGAACCTGTGCACGAACATCCTGTTTTTCCTGCTGGAATTCTGGTTCGGGCGCAAGTACATCGGCCTTGGCACCTTCGTCAACGGCATCTGCATCGGGTATATCGTCACGGCGTTCTATGACCCCATTCACGCCCACTTCGGCGACGCGCCGTCGCTGGCGGTGCAGTTGGCGTGGGTCATCGCGGCGGTGCTGGTCACGGCGCTGGGCGCTTCGCTCTACCAGACCGCCGACCTCGGCATTGCGCCCTACGATTACCTTTCCCTCGGTCTGCGGGACTACACACCCTGCCCGTACTTCGGGTGCCGCATCTTCACCGATGCGCTCAGCGCCCTGCTGTGCTGGCTGCTGGGTGGCCTTGTGGGCCTTGGCACCTTGATCTGTGCGTTCTGCCTTGGGCCCTTCATCCAGTTCTTCGATCGGACGTTCTCCCAGAAGGTGCTGCAATACAAACCGAACAATTGAGAAACCCCGCGGCGTCAAATCATACGCTGCGGGGGTCTTTTTTATTGCTGCCGTTAAGCAGAAAATGAAAATGAAGGAGATTTATCTTTCAAAACCGCCTGTGGACTGCTGCGGCGATGGGGAGCCATAACAAACCCATCAGACAGGCTTTGGAAGAAGTAAATTTTTCGAATCTGCTTGTAGAAAACGGCGGTCTATGGTAGCATGAAATCAAAGAAAAACAGGAGGGCTTACACATGGTTTTACTGGTTGTGGATACACAGAAAGGTATCGTGGATGAACGCCTGTATGCGTTTGAAAAGTTTGTCAGCAACATCAGGGAATTGATCCGGACTGCCCGCGAACAGGGAATCGAGGTCGTCTATGTCCAGCATGACGATGGGCCCGGTACAGGCTTTTCCATCGGAGACGATGAATTTGAGGTCTATTCCGGGTTTGCACCGCTGCTGACTGAAAAACGGTTCGTCAAAACCGTATGCAGTGCGTTCAAAAAAGAGAGCGGCCTGCTGGAATATCTGACGGAAAAGGGCGAAAAAGATGTGATGGTCTGCGGCATCATGACGGACTTCTGCATCAATGCAACGGTGGAGGCGGGCTTTGAGCATGGTCTGCACATGATCGTTCCTGCCTATGCAAATTCCACGCAGGACAACGAGTACATGACGGGGGAGCAGAGCTACCGCTATTATAATGAGTTCCTCTGGCCGGATCGCTATGCCGATTGTGTGCCCATGGACAAGGCGCTGGAGTTGCTCAAAAAGTGAGGTGTTTACAATGATTTCTGAAAAAGTAAAAAATCAGATTCAAGTGGTGCAGGGTGATATTACCAAACTGGACTGTGACGGCATCGTGAATGCGGCCAATCGGAGTCTGCTGGGTGGCGGCGGTGTGGATGGTGCCATCCACCGGGCAGCAGGGCCGGAACTGTTGGCGGAGTGCCGCACGCTGCACGGCTGCCGCACCGGAGAAGCAAAAATCACTAAGGGCTACCGGCTGAAAGCAAAGTATATCATTCATACGGTAGGCCCGATATATTCCGGCACAGCAGAGGATGCCGCGCAGCTGGCGGACTGCTACCGCAATTCGCTGAACCTTGCCAAAGAGCATGATGTCCATAGCATTGCGTTCCCGGCGATTTCGACCGGCGTGTATGGCTACCCGCTGGAAGATGCCACGGAGATTGCAGTCAAAACAGTGGCACAGTGGCTGGAAGATCACGCGGATTACGCCATGCAGGTGATTTTCTGCTGCTTCGATGCCCGGACGGAGCGGGTGTATCAGGCAAGAACTCTGCAACAGTGAAAGCGGCAGGATGGTCGTGGAACTGTATCTTGGTAAACAGGATGGGCATGGCTCCCGAATCCTGTACTGAAAATGGAGTAAAGATTGAAATACAGAGAAATCGCAGACGGCATTTTTGTTGACCGTCCCAACCGCTTTATTGCCCATGTGGGAGTGAATGGAGCAGTGGAAACCGTCCATGTCAAGAACACCGGGCGGTGCAAAGAGCTATTGCTGCCCGGCACGGCGGTTCGGCTGGAAGTGTCGGATAACCCGAAACGCAAAACAAAATACGACCTTGTGGCGGTACGCAAGCAGGGCCTCGGCTGGGTCAATATGGACAGTCAGGCACCCAATAAGGTGGTAGGGGAGTGGCTTGCAAAACAGGGCTACGACTATATCAAGCCGGAATTCACCTATGGGAAGTCCCGCATCGACTTTTATATGGAAAAGGGCGAGCAAAAGTATCTGATGGAAGTCAAGGGCTGCACACTGGAAGTGGACGGTATCGGCTACTTCCCGGATGCACCTACCGAGCGCGGCGTGAAGCACCTGCGCGAGCTGGCACAGGCACAGCAGGCAGGGTATCGGTGCGCAGTGGCTTTCGTGATTCAGATGGAAGGCATCACCGAGGTGCGGCCAAATGTCAGCACACAGCCGGAGTTTGGTACGGCACTGGCCGAAGCCAAAGCCGCTGGTGTGCAGGTGCTGTTTTTGCTCTGCCATGTAGGGCGGGATAGTCTGGAAATCGTGGAGCAGAGGGAAGGCTGAAAAATTTTTCAGAAAACCTCTTGACCCTGACGCAGCGTCATAGCGTATACTGTGGCTGTCGCAAGGGAGGACAGCAAGATGATGACGGTGAACGAAGTGAGCAAGCGGACCGGAGTGAGCATCCGGACCCTGCAATATTACGATAAAATCGGTCTGCTGCGCCCTGTGGGCCGTACCGAAGCGGGCTATCGGCTGTATGACGATGCCGCGCTGGAACGTTTGCAGCAGATCTTATTGTTCCGGGAACTGGAATTTCCGCTGAAGGATATCCAGAAAATCGTGGAGAACCCGGCTTTTGACCGGCAGAAAGCACTGGAACAGCAGATCACACTTCTGACATTGAAAAAGCAGCATCTTGAAGATCTGATCGGCCTTGCGCAGAAAATTCGATCCACAGGAGGAATGGTTATGGACTTTACCGCATTTGATACGCAGAAGATCAAGAAGTATACCGAGCAGGCCAAAAAGGAATGGGGCGAAACGCCGGAATACAAAGAGTTTGAGGAAAAAACTGCCCATAAGACCGAGAAAGAGGTCAAGGACATGAGCAGTCAACTGATGGACATCGTGGCGGCATTCGGCGGGATGCAGAGCAAAGACCCGGCGGACTCTGAAGTGCAGGCACAGGTGAAGAAGCTGCAGGAGTTTATCACAGAGCACTACTATAACTGTTCCAAGGTGATCCTGAATCAGCTGGGGCAGATGTATGGGGCAGGCGGAGCATTTACGGAAAACATCAATGCTGCCGGCGGTGCCGGTGCCGCAGAATTTGCGCAGAAAGCCATTGAGATTTATTGCAAGTGAGCCCAAAAACGCTTTGCGTGATTCAGTTACAGAAATCATAAATAGGAAATGTTATCATATGGATACAAGAAACACACCGATAACATTCCAATGGAGGATTTCGATATGAAGGCAAAGTTTTACATCTGCAATCACTGCGGCAACCTCGTCACTACCATCCATAACGCAGGCGTTCCGCTGGTCTGCTGCGGGGAGAAAATGAAAGAACTGGTTCCCAACACGGTGGAAGCCAGCGGCGAGAAGCATCTGCCGGTGGCAGAGCTTTCCGGCAGTTGTCTCACGGTCACAGTGGGCGCGGTGGAGCACCCCATGGCGGATGTTCACTATATTCAGTGGATTTTTGTGGAGACTGAGAACGGCGGGCAGATCCGCTATCTGAATCCGGGGCAGGCTCCCAACGCGGTGTTTGAACTGGGAAGTGAAAAGCCGGTGGCCGTTTACGCATACTGCAATCTGCATGGGCTCTGGATGACGAAACTCTGATACAATCAATGCATACAGGGAGTGATTTGATGTCACTCCCTGTTTTTTGATGAGAACTTTATGCGGTTCTTTTGGTTCGGAACTGTGTATAAATGGGATGGATATCTGCTGAACGGAGATGCACCGCATAACAACCATCTGAGGGAAAGGCTGACGTTTCTTGCACAGGAATTAGAAAAGATTACGGCGGGCCTCCCGGTATGGGGATAGGAAAAAACAGAATCCTCTTTTTCAATGCCCAAAAGCGTGGTAGAATAGGGAAAAGATTCAGTATCTGAAAAACGGAGCGCGCAACAATGAAGATTCTGGTCAGCGCCTGCCTGCTGGGCGAAAACTGCAAATACAGCGGCGGAAACAATTACAATCAGGCGGTCTGTGATTTTGCGCGGGGGCATCAGGTGGTTCCGGTCTGCCCGGAGGTTTTGGGCGGCCTGCCCACACCGCGGTGCCCGGCGGAAATCGTGCAGGGCGTTGTCACGAACAAAGAGGGCATCAATGTGGACCGGGAGTTCCGAGCGGGCGCAGCCAAGGCCCTTGCCATCGCAAAAGAAAATGGGGTGGAGCTTGCCATCCTGCAATCCCGCAGTCCCAGCTGCGGCGTGAAGGAAATCTACGACGGAACGTTTTCCGGGACAAAGATTCCCGGACGGGGCGTTTTTGCCAAGATGCTGATGGACGAAGGCATCCGTGTTCTGGATGCCGGGGAATTGCCTGAAATTATCTTGAAAAATGAGGACGGAAAATGTCAATCAAACTGATTTGCAGCGACATTGACGGTACGCTGCTGCAATACGGCAGGAAAGAGCTGGAAGGCTGCACGGCCTTGTTGGAAGAACTGCGCTGACAGGAGAATTTTATGACAGAGCGTTATTGTGAAGGTGAACGGTTTGCTGACCTGTCGTTCACCGAGGAGACTTTTGAGGACTGCGACTTTACCGACTGCGTGTTTGTGGATTGCTCCTTTACCAAATGCGAACTGGATCATACCACGCTGAATGAGTGCAAATTCGTGCGGTGTGAGATTACAGGTCTGCGCAGTACCCATTCCTCGGTGCAGTCGCTGGATTTTGAGGACTGCCGCCTGAATGAAATTGAGTGGGCACCGCTGATGTCCAACGGTGCCTTCCCGGACCCTATCCACACGCTGAAAGAGTGCAGTCTGAAATATAACACCTTCACCGAAATGAACTTTAACCGCTTCGACTTTTCGGATGGCAACGAAATTGTCGGCTCCATGTTTGCCAAATGCGAGATGCAGCTGGCGAATTTCAAGGGCGTAGAACTTCACGAAACGGAGTTCTACCAGTGTGACCTGCGCAAGGCGGATTTCCGGGATGCCGCCGGTTATAAGGTGGACATTCTGGGCAGCCGCCTGAAGGATGCGAAATTTTCCCTGCCGGAAGCGGTGAATCTGCTGGCAGATTTGAAGATCAAGCTGTCGTAAGAAGGAGAAAAAATGCGTCAACTCATCATTGCACGAAAAGATCTGCAGATGTCGCCTGGCAAGCTGGCGGCGCAGTGCTGCCACGCTTCGCTGGCATTCCTCACCGACTCCATCGGCATGGGACAGGGCGTGGAACCCATCGAGAAAGACGGAGAAATTACCGGCTATCGGGCAGAAATCATGTTGGAGAAAGCAACCTATGAAGAATGGTTCGATGGCTCTTTTACCAAAACCATCTGCGGGGCAAAGAACCGCAATCAACTGCTGAAAGCAAAGACCATTGCCGAAAAACTGGGGCTTGTGGAAAACAAAGACTTCTTCCTTATCCGGGATGCCTGCCACACCGAGCTGGAGCCGGAAGAATTTGATGAAAACGGAGAAGGCATGACCCTGACCTGCATCGGCTTCCGCCCGCTGCCGGATGAAATTGCACACCAGATCAGCCATAAATTTCATTTGTATTGATTCCTGATTTACGGAATACGAAAAAAAGTCCCGGCCATTCTCCTGTGATTTGCAGGAAAATGGTCGGGATGTTTTGCTTTTTATTGAAGATTCATCCACACCGCCAGTGCATCTGCTGTCTGCTGTTGCTGTTCCTCGGCGGCGGGGTCTGCGTGGTAGTAGTCGCTGACGTAAACGCCGAACGCAATGCAGATGGCCAGCAAAACAGCCAGCAGGCAGAGGAACACTCTGCGGGGAAACGATTTTTTCTTCTGGTTCTTCATAGAACTCCTTTATTTTATAAGCATTTTCCGCAATCGCTGCAGCCGTTGCAGATCAACTTGCTGCCGCAGGTCTCGCAGTTTGCGCGGAAATGGGGCGTATATAAATCTTCCTGCGGGATGGGGTAGCCCAAGTCGTCCACGAGGTCAAAATGAATGGGCCTGCCCTGATAGTTCATGCCGGATTTACAGGCCATTCGGCTTTGCAGCTGCTTGTTTGGCAGGTGGTAGCGCCTGCCGTCCTTGATGAACACGGTGCCGGTCTCGATAAAGCAGAAGGTCACGTTGGCATCCACGCATTCCTGCCGGAGAGACTTGACCCAATCAAAATTGCAGGGGCGGGCACCATCATAGTTTTCGCCGCCGCAGATGACCTGCTCGATTTGCCCGGCGGTAAGGTACTGCCGGATGCTTACTGGTCCGATGAAGGGCGCGCACATGATACCCTTGTGCTTGAAGGGCAGGTCAAACAGAATGGGAATGCGCTCATCGGCGCGGCGCTGATTTTCACAGGTGACGTTGAAAAAGATGTTGTCCCAACCGCTGCCCCAGTCCGGCGGCAGGCACTCCCGTACCCGCTGCGGCCGTTTGGTGAGCAGAAAAAACACCACATCGCTGCGCTGGCGCATGATGTCCCACGCCTCAGACCGCCACGGGTCGGCTTCTTCCAAGAAGAAATCCGAGGTCATGCAGACCCGGATCTGCTCACCACTCTGGATTTTGTAGTGTCCGGTGCGGTCTTTCTGGAGCGGATAGGAAAAGCCGCTTTTCGTTTTGTAGATCTCGGCTCCGTTCTGGTCCCGCATCCGGTCGAGAAAATACATGTAGCAGTTCTGGCAGCCCTCGCTGCACTTGACGCAGCCGTGCCATGGATTCCAGATGTCGTGCAGGAAGCTCACCCTCTTTCTGTACCTATTATTATAATAGCTGCGCGGACAGGAAACAAGAGCACCCCTTGCACCGCCCCATCGGATGTGATAAGATGAAGAAAACCGTGTGTAGGGAGGAACCACCATGCCGTTTCTGATGATCCGCAACGACATCACCAAGGTGGCAGCGGATGCCATCGTCAACCCGGCGAATCGGAACCTTTTGCAGGGCAGCGGCACCAGCCGTGCCATCTATCAGGCGGCAGGGGAGCAGGAGCTGACCGCTTCCTGTGAAGCCATCGGCCACTGCGATTTGGGCAGGGCCGTGTGTACCCCGGCGTTCGGTCTGCCCGCAAAATATATTTTCCATGCAGTCTGCCCAGCGTGGCACGGCGGCGGGTTCGGCGAAGCTGAACAATTAGCCGGTGCCTACCACTCCGCGTTGGAACTAGCCGCAGAGTACCACTGCGAGAGCGTGGCTTTTCCGCTGCTGTCCAGCGGAAACTACGGCTACCCCAAGGAACAGGCCTTCCGCATTGCGGTGGACACCATCACACAGTACGTCATGGAGCACGACCTGACCGTGTATCTGGTGCTCTACGACCGGGACTCGCTGGCTGTGAGCCGGAAGCTGTTCACCTCGGTGGAGGAGTACATTGACGACCACTATGTAGCACAGAACGATGAAAGCTACGGATTTGGTCGTCGGCGCAGGGAATTGTCAGAGCGGCAGAGGCTTCTGGAAGAAGATGCCGCCGTGCCGATGCTAGGTGCAGTTCCGGCACCCAGGGCAGCCCGCAGTCTGGAAAACCTGATGGACAATCTGGGCGAGAGCTTCACCACCCGGCTGCTGCGGCTCATTGACGAGCGGGGGCTGAAAGACTCCACCGTGTACAAGCAGTCCAACATCTCCCGGCAGCATTTCTCCAAAATTCAGTGCAATCGCGACTACAACCCCAAAAAGAAAACGGTGCTGGCCTTTGCGGTTGGGCTGCACCTGTCCGAAGATGAAACCATCGACCTGCTCAAAAGTGCAGGCTATGCCTTCTCCGACGGTTCCAAGCGGGACTGGATCGTGCGGTACTGTCTGGAACACAAAATCTATAACATCAATCAGGTCAATACGCTGCTGTTTGAATACGATCAGGAACAGCTGGGTGCGTAATTTGTCGCCTGCCCGTTGACCTTTTGCCCTCCGGTTTGTGGTATCCTTTTGCCAACGAAAGCGATACACCACAAAACGGAGGGCATTTATTATGAAGAAAAATCTTACCGAGCTTGTTTTTATCCTCGACCGCAGCGGTTCCATGGGCGGGCTGGAGCAGGACACCATCGGCGGGTTCAATGCTATGCTGACCCGGCAGAAGGAGCAGGAGGGCGAGGCCAACGTGACCACGATCCTGTTTGACCATGAGGTGCAGCTGCTGCACGACCGTTTCCCGCTGAAGGCTGTTGCGCCGCTGACCGAAAAGGACTACTACGTCCGGGGCTGTACGGCGCTACTGGACGCCATTGGCTACGGCGTGGAGAAGATGGCGAACATTCAGCGCCATCTGCCGGAGAGTGAGCGCGCCGAAAAGGTCATCTTTGTCATCACCACCGATGGGCTGGAAAACGCCAGCAAGCGGTTCAGTTACGAGAAGATCCACCGGATGATCGAGCGGGAAAAAGAGCAGTACGGCTGGGAGTTCCTGTTCCTCGGTGCCAACATGGACGCCGTGAAGGAAGCTGCCCGCTTCGGCATCTCGTCCGACCGGGCTGTGCGGTTTGAGAATGACGCACAGGGCGTGGCGGTCAACTACCACGTTGTCAGCGAGACAGTCTCCCGGATGCGGGAAGCACCCTGCTGCGCGTCCATCGGCGCAGCGTGGAAAGAACAAATCGAAGCTGATTTCCAGAAGCGGCATCATAGGTAAGGGAGGAAACAGCCATGTTAGGAGCAATCTTGGGTGACATCGTGGGCAGTCCCTATGAATTTGACCACAACAATTACAAGCACAAGGATTTTCCGCTGCTGAGCGAGAAATCGCACTTCACCGATGATACCGTCATGACCGCTGCGGTGGCAGTTGGTCTGATTGACGGAAAGGGTCTGCCGGAGAGAACATTTTGTGCAGTGCAGCAAGAAATGCGGTTCTGGGGCCGTGAATATCCCCATGCCGGTTACGGCGGGATGTTCCACCGGTGGCTGCACGCAGAAAATCCGAAGCCCTATGGCAGTTTCGGCAACGGCTCGGCTATGCGGGTGTCGGCAGCGGGATGGCTGTTCGATACGCTGGACAAAACGCTGGAAATGGCAAAAGTGACCGCCGAAGTCACCCACAACCACCCGGAGGGCATCAAGGGCGCGCAGGCCACGGCGGCAGCGATTTTTCTGGCCCGTACCGGCCACAGCAAGCCGGAGATCAAACAATATGTGGAGCAGACCTTCGGTTATGACCTGAACCGTACCTGCGATGAAATTCGGCCGACCTATCATCATGTGGAGACCTGTCAGGAAACTGTGCCGGAAGCAATCATTGCTTTTCTGGAAAGCGTCAGTTTTGAGGATGCACTTCGCAATGCAGTTTCTCTGGGCGGCGACAGCGACACCCTTGCCTGCATCACCGGCGGCATTGCCGAAGCTTTTTACGGGATGCCGCAGGAACTGCGGGACGAGACTTTGAAACGTCTGCCGGAGAATATCCGGGAAGGATATGAGCTGTTTCGGTGGAACATCGGCCAGAGATAAGACATTCGGAGAACCAAGGAGCAGATACAACACACTCGTGATGTGAAGTATCTGCTCCTTGGTTTTTAATAAGACTCGATGGAGGGTGTCTTGCATCGGCCTGAAAAATCCGATATACTGAACCCAGAGAGTATATCGAATTTTTTGGGAAAAGGAGAGAACGGTATGGAACATCTTTATGAAAAGGCACTGGAAAGTGCGGAATATATCAAGACGCACACGAAAAAGCGCCCGAAGATCGCGGTGGTGCTGGGCTCCGGCCTTGGCAAGCTGACCGCGGACTTTACGGACACGGAAGAACTGTCCTACAAGGATATCCCCAACTTCCCGGTATCCACGGTGGCAGGACACAAAGGCGCATTGTTGGCTGGCAAGCTGGGGGACACGGAAGTCTACGCCATGGAAGGCCGCTTCCATTTCTATGAGGGCTACTCCATGAAGGAAGTCTGCTACCCGTTCTATGTGTTCAAGCTGTTGGGCGTGGAAAAGGTGGTGTTGACCAACGCCTGCGGCGGCATCAACCGGGAGTTTGCGCCGGGCACCCTGATGCTCATTACCGACTTCATCAACATGATGGGCACGAACCCCCTCATTGGCCCCAACGATGAGCGCTTCGGCCCCCGCTTCCCGGACATGACCGAACCTTACAGTCTGGAATTGCGGAACCTTGCCAAGCAGACCGCCGATGAGCTGGGCATTGCCTACAAGGAGGGCGTTTACATGGGCTTTATGGGCCCTTGCTATGAAACGGCGGCTGAAATTCGCGCCTTTGCGGGGATGGGAGCCGATGCCGTGGGCATGAGCACCGTGCCGGAAACCATGGTCTGCAACTACATGGGCATGAAGGTACTGGCCGTCAGCTGCATCACCAACATGGCCACCGGCATCCAGACGGTCAAGCATAGCCACGCCCGCGTGCTGGAGATCGCAAATCAGGCAGGCGATACCCTGTGCCGATGGCTGAGTGCGGTGATTCAGAGAATGGAGTAAAAAAGATATACCATGAAAATCCTTTCGTTTGGTTCCCTCAACTACGATTATACCTATGAGGTCGAGCACTTTCTCGCGCCCAAAGAGACCCTTGCAGCCAAGTCCATGCAGCGGGGCTTTGGAGGGAAAGGCGCAAACCAGTCTATCGCCTTTGCACGAGCTGGATTGTCAGTATACCATGCGGGTCGTGTCGGCGCAGATGGACAACCATTTGTGGATTAGCGTGTCCAGTTCCGAAAGCGGCAGCGTTTCAAAGGATGTTTCCCAGCCACGCTGACGCTTTCTTTCCCGGAAGTAGTCAACGGCTTCATGGTACAGTACCAGCTTGCAAAAATGGTCAAACTGGCAGCGCCTCCCGTAATCATCAGGGGTAACTTTCATCTTCTCACCCCCTTTCCGTGGGGAGTGAGCAGGATGATCCTGTCCGTTGTCAGGGGCCTATGCTGGCCCTGGTCTGCTGACCGCCTCCTTTTCCATCTGATTTTTTGCCGGAAATGACAATCCGCGAAAATCGACAAAAATCGCCCGGCAGGTCGTAAACCTACCGGGCGACGATTTGAAGCGTTTTGTTGTTTTCTTACATGGTATAGTTCATACTCATAGCCGGAATATTCCCGTGGCGGGGCAAGGCTTTTTTTAAGCGGTAGAAGTGGATTAGATTATAATGATAGTAAAACAGCATGGCGGCGTCCTCCCGTGGGCCGCCATGCCTTTAACTGCTGGGAATGACAGAAAGAAAGCAGCGGCCTTGATTTCTCAAAACCGCCACCAGTGAATATAAATTAAGCGTGAAAATGGGTCTGCCCAGCAGCGTTTTTTTCTTTTCTGCCGCTGGGCAGATGTTTTTTCTTTAGATACATGATAAGAGGAATTTTTGAAGATTCCATAAAGATTTGAAAAATGGACGGACATAAAAGACGTCCATTACACTATCGGAAAATCAGCAAGGAAGTT
>OFMG01000828.1_pt1 | contig 33311 bp, 31 predicted proteins | sample 1541751 | NCBI WGS metagenome assembly OFMG01 (sample SAMN04209232, study PRJEB22552) | human gut metagenome | biome: gut; material: feces | host: Homo sapiens | place: USA: Oklahoma
ATTTGTTATTACTCACCACTTGCAGAAGTGGGAGTCTCAACTCAGACTGAGATGATTATCTGTTCCTCAGATCAGACTCATCAAATGCTTCGCTGATCGGTGCACCGGGTGCTACCATTGGCCAGACATTATCGTCACTGTCAATGATACAATCGATAAGTACCGGTGTCTTCATTTCCAGCGCTTTTGCCAGTTCTTCAGCAAACGCTTCCTGTGACGTTGCACGCATGCCTGTGGCTCCCATAGCCTCAGCAAGTTTTACGAAATCCACACCATCATTTAAGATCGTATTGGAATAACGTTTCTCATAAAATAATCCCTGCCACTGATGCACCATGCCAAGCACCTGATTATTGATCACGATCTGGATCAGTGGCAGCTGCTGACGGACTGCTGTCGCAATCTCATTCATATTCATACGAAAACATCCGTCTCCGGCAATATTGATGACCTGTTTTTCCGGATTTGCAACCTGTGCGCCGATTGCTGCACCAAGACCATATCCCATGGTACCAAGGCCGCCGGAGGTCAGTAATGTACGCGGTTTCGAATACTTATAATACTGCGCCGCCCACATCTGGTGCTGTCCCACTTCTGTAACAATGATAGCATCACCCTTTGTCTGGCGATAAATTTCCTCCATAACAAACGGTCCGGATAATCCTTCTTTTTTGTAGGTTAACGGATATTTTTCCTTAAATTCACTAATCTGCTGCATCCATTCTGTGTGCTCCTGCTGTTCTAACAGATGGTTCACACGTTTCAGGATTTCCTTGATATCTCCGATCACACTGGCATCCGTCTGGATATTTTTGTTGATCTCCGCCGGATCCACATCAAACTGCAGAATCTTCGCATTGCTCGCAAATCGTTTTGCATCACCAATGACACGGTCACTGAAACGGACACCAACGGCGATCAACAGATCGCATTCGCTTACACCATAGTTGGAAGCTTTTGTACCATGCATTCCGAGCATTCCGCTGTATCGGTCATTGGTTCCGTCAAATGCCCCTTTTCCCATCAGGGAATCACATACCGGTGCATCCACTCTCTCTGCAAATTTTGCAAGTTCTTCACTTGCTCCGGAAATAACTGTACCGCCTCCTACAAAGATATACGGTTTTTTCGCATCACGGATCATGGCTGCTGCCCGCTCCAGATCAGCTTCAGTCATTTTATCGATCTTGCGTGCAACCGGTGGAATCTGCTGAAATTCAAATTCCGTTGTGGCTGCAGTAACATCCTTTGGAATATCTACCAGCACAGGTCCCGGACGCCCGGTCTGGGCAATCCGAAATGCACGGCGGATCACATCAGCAAGTTTGTTAATATCTTTTACAATAAAATTATGCTTTGTGATCGGTGTCGTGATACCTGCGATATCAATCTCCTGAAAACTGTCCTTTCCAAGCAATGGCACACCTACATTACAGGTAATAGCCACCATTGGAACAGAATCCATGTATGCGGTTGCGATACCGGTTACCAGATTTGTTGCACCCGGTCCGGAAGTAGCCAGACACACACCGACTTTACCGGTGGAACGGGCATATCCATCCGCAGCATGGGAAGCTCCCTGTTCATGGGACGTAAGCACATGGTGAATTTCATCGCTATGTTTGTATAGTTCATCGTAAACGTTTAAAATTGCTCCGCCCGGATAACCGAACACGGTATCCACGCCCTGCTCTTTTAAGCATTCGATAACAACCTGTGATCCTGTCAACTGCATATGCTTTTGTTCCTCTTTTCTATCTAATCTTAACTTCTGATCTTATTTATTTGTCTTCAGAATAGCACCTGTATTTCCAGATGTAACCATGGAAGCGTAACGTGCCAGATATCCTGTTGTGATCTTTGGCTCACGTGGCTGCCATTTTGCTTTTCTTGCTTCCATTTCTTCGTCAGTAATATCTACATTCAACGTATTCTCCGGAATGTTGATCTTGATAATATCGCCTTCCTCTACGAATGCAATCGGACCGCCGACTGCTGCTTCCGGTGATACATGTCCGATAGAAGCTCCTCTGGATGCTCCGGAAAAACGTCCGTCTGTGATCAGAGCTACGGAAGAACCAAGACCCATACCTGCGATCGCAGATGTCGGATTCAGCATCTCACGCATACCCGGACCACCTTTCGGTCCCTCATAACGGATAACAACCACGTCGCCTTCCACGATCTTTCCGCCTTTGATTGCTGCAATTGCATCTTCCTCACAGTCAAATACGCGTGCCGGTCCTTCATGTACCATCATTTCCGGTACAACTGCGGAACGTTTTACAACTGCGGAATCCGGTGCAAGGTTACCTTTCAGTACTGCAATTCCGCCTGTCTTACTGTACGGATTTTCAACCGGACGGATAACTTCCGGATTCTTATTTACAACACCCTGAATATTTTCAGCGATTGTCTTTCCTGTGACTGTCATACAGCTTGTATCCAGCAGACCGATTTTGTTTAACTCAGACATAACTGCGGACACACCGCCTGCCTCGTTTAAGTCCTCCATGTAAGTTGGACCTGCCGGTGCAAGGTGGCAGAGATTTGGTGTCTTCTCACTCAGTGCATTTGCAATATCAAGATCAATATCTACACCGGCCTCATGTGCAATTGCCGGGAGATGAAGCATGGAGTTCGTGGAACATCCAAGTGCCATATCCATAGTTAATGCATTCATAAATGCTGCTTTTGTCATAATATCACGCGGACGGATATCTCTCTTTAACAGTTCCATAACTGCCATACCTGCATGTTTTGCAAGTTTAATTCTCTCAGAATATACTGCCGGGATAGTTCCGTTTCCCGGAAGTCCCATACCGATTGCTTCGGTCAGGCAGTTCATAGAGTTTGCTGTGTACATACCGGAACAAGAACCACAGGTCGGGCATACTTTTTCTTCATACTCTCTTACTTCGTCTTCTGTCATAGTACCTGCTGCGTAAGAACCGACTGCCTCAAACATGGAAGAAAGACTTCTTTTTTTACCATGAATATGACCGGCCAGCATCGGACCGCCACTTACGAATACGGTTGGGATATTCAGTCTGGCTGCTGCCATCAGCAGTCCCGGCACGTTTTTATCACAGTTCGGAACCATAACCAGTGCATCAAACTGGTGTGCCATTGCCATACACTCTGTGGAATCTGCGATCAGATCACGGGTTACCAGAGAATATTTCATTCCTGTATGACCCATGGCGATACCATCACATACTGCAATAGCCGGGAAGACAATCGGTGTACCACCCGCCATTGCGACACCCATTTTTACAGCTTCTACGATTTTATCCAGATTCATATGACCTGGTACAATCTCATTGTAGGAGCTTACAATACCTACTAATGGTCTGTCTAACTCTTCCTTGGTATAACCAAGTGCATTGAATAAAGATCTGTGAGGTGCCTGCTGCATCCCTTTTGTAACATTGTCACTTCTCATTTTTTTACATACTCCTTTTTATATTCTCTCGCAGATCAAGTCGCCCATCTGACTTGTACCAACCTGTTCTACGGCAGATTTCTTATCCTCTTCCTGCGGCATGATATCAATCGTACGATATCCGTCTTTTAATACCTGTTTTACCGCATTTTCCACTGCATCTGCTTCTTTATCCAGATCAAAAGAATAACGAAGCATCATTGCTGCGGATAAAATAGTCGCAATCGGATTTGCAATGCCCTGTCCTGCGATATCCGGGGCGGATCCGCCGCTCGGCTCATACAGACCGAATTTTGTATCATTCAGGCTTGCGCTGGAAAGCATACCGATAGAACCGGTTACCATACTTGCCTCGTCGGAAAGGATGTCCCCGAACATGTTCTCTGTCAGAATAACATCAAACTGTTTCGGATCTTTTACCAGCTGCATTGCACAGTTGTCTACTAACATATGTTCATAAGTAACTTCCGGATAATCCTTCGCTACTTCTTCTACGATTTTTCTCCAAAGTCTGGAAGAATCCAGTACATTTGCCTTGTCAACACTTGTTACTTTTTTACGGCGTTTCATGGCAATATCAAAACCTTTGATGGCGATTCTGCGAATCTCATTCTCAGTATATGTAAGAGTATCTACCGCTGTCACTACACCATCTACCTCACTGGTCTTGCGGGCTCCGAAATAGAGTCCTCCGGTCAGCTCACGCATGATCATCATATCAAAACCTGTGCCGATGATATCATCGCGCAACGGACATGCCTCTTTTAATTCTTCATAAAGATATGCCGGTCTTAAGTTTGCAAATAAATTCAATGACTTACGTAATTTCAGTAAGCCTGCTTCCGGACGTTTCTCCGGCGGAAGTTTGTACCATGGGGAAGTGCTTGTGTTTCCACCAATAGAGCCCATTAAAACCGCATCAGAATGCAATGCCTGCTCAATGGCATGGTCAGTCAGCGGCTCACCGGTCGCGTCAATGGAACATCCTCCCATTAAAATGTCTTCATACTCAAATTCATGTCCGAATTTGTCAGCCACACAGTTTAATACTTTCTGTGCCTCGGCTACAACCTCAGGTCCAATACCGTCTCCGGCAATAACTCCAACCTGGTATTTCATTTTCTTTCTCCTCTCACAAACAATATATAAAAGAAGGGCAGTGATATCAATTGATATCCATGCCCCGCCCTCCTTTGTCTGATCTTTACTCTTTTCAGTTTACTCTTCTACTGCGTCATCAGCTTTTTCAATCTGTGCGATTGCAGCGCGCTGCATTGGAATACGGCAGTTTTTATTGTTGCCGAACTCTACGATAACAGTATCGTCAGTGATATCGATCAGTGTACCATAGAAACCGCTGCTGGTAAGAACAGTATCGCCAACTGCCATTTTAGCCATCATTTCATTTCTTCTTGCCTGTTCCTTTTTCTGTGGTCTCAGCATAAAAATAAATATGAATACAAGCAAAACTGCAATCCAGATAATTGTTCCCATCATACCCATTCCTGCTCCGGATGATAATACGTTCATGTGAATTCCTCCTATTTTTCGATACTATTTAGTATTTTACACAAAATACAACTTTTGTTCAAGCCATTTTGCATATTTTTTATTTTTTCAGTTCACTCATCACATAGATTCAGTTAATGATCATGCTCGCATGAGGAAACTTGTTTACTCTCCATGCTCCATGCGATACAGTTTCTCAGCCTTATAATTCTGATAATTGCCCATATCGATGGCATCACGGATTTCTTCCATCATCGTATTGTAGAAATACAGATTGTGCAGTACGCACAGACGCATACCGAGCATTTCTTTTGCCTTCAACAGATGACGGATGTAAGCTCTACTGTACGTACGGCAGGCCGGGCACTGACATCCCACTTCAATCGGACGCATATCCCGTTCAAACTTCTGGTTGAACAGATTCAATTTGCCAAAATTGGTATAAACATGTCCATGACGACCATTCCTGCTTGGATAAACGCAATCGAAGAAATCCACACCCCGGTCTACCGCTTCCAGAATATTCGCCGGTGTTCCTACTCCCATCAGATAGGTTGGTTTGTCCTCCGGAAGATGTGGAACGGTCACATCCAGAATGTGATACATTTCCTCATGACTTTCACCAACAGCCAGACCGCCCACAGCATAACCATCCAGATCCATCTCGCTGATACGTTTTGCATGGTCGATACGGATATCATCGAAAATCGCACCTTGATTAATACCAAAGAGCATCTGATTCTTATTGATCGTATCCTCCAGGCTGTTCAACCGCTGCATTTCTTTCTTGCAGCGTTCCAACCAGCGTGTCGTACGATCTACGGATGGCTGCACATAATTTCTATCAGCCAGGGCAGGCGGACATTCATCAAATGCCATAGCAATAGTAGAACCGAGATTGGACTGAATCTGCATACTTTCTTCCGGTCCCATAAAGATTTTACGTCCGTCTACATGAGAATGAAACTGCACACCCTCTTCTTTGATTTTCCGTAATCCTGCCAGAGAAAAAACCTGGAAACCACCGGAATCTGTCAGGATCGGCTTGTCCCATACCATAAACTTATGCAAACCACCCAGTTCTTTGATCAATTTGTCACCCGGACGTACATGCAGATGGTATGTATTGGATAACTCTACCTGTGTCTTGATCTGCTGCAGATCATCTGTGGATACCGCACCTTTGATTGCTGCTGCGGTTCCGACATTCATAAATACCGGTGTCTGGATGGTTCCATGCACCGTTGTCACTTCGGCACGCTTCGCGCGTCCATCTTTTTTCAATAATTTATACATAAAAAGTTCCTTTCCTTTTTCATTGCACTGTTTATAACTTTATCATATAATAAGACAAGTGTCAAAAACACTTTTACAGTTCACGCATAACGTCTGCCCGGTTATCAAACGGGCAAACCGTACTACATAGAGTTATCGAGGGAGGAAACATTATGGCTGGTTCAAATACAGGAACTATTTTTCAGATCACAACCTGGGGAGAATCCCATGGCAAAGGCGTCGGTGTCGTTGTGGACGGCTGCCCCAGTGGTCTCCCACTGTCCGAAGAGGATATCCAGATTTACTTAAACCGCAGAAAACCAGGGCAGTCCAAATATACAACCCCACGGACCGAAGCAGACCGGGTTGAAATTCTTTCTGGTGTCTTTGAAGGACATACCACAGGAACACCGATTTCCATGATCGTACGAAATGAAAATCAACATTCCAAAGACTACAGTGATATTGCCCGCTGTTACCGTCCGGGACATGCAGATTACTGTTTTGATGCCAAATACGGCTTCCGGGATTACCGCGGCGGTGGACGTTCCTCTGCCCGTGAAACCATTGGTCGTGTCGCTGCAGGTGCCATCGCAGCAAAACTTTTAAAGGAAATGGGTATTTCTATCCTTACTTATACCAAATCTATCGGACCGGTAACCATTGATCCCCGCCATTTTGATGCCGCACAGATCAGTCAGAATCCGGTTGCTATGCCAGATGCTCATGCTGCAAAAGAGGCTCAGACTTTTCTGGATTGCTGCATTGAGCAACAAGATTCCTCCGGTGGTATTATTGAATGTGTGATCACAGGGGTTCCTGCCGGTATCGGTGATCCGGTTTTTGACAAACTGGATGCCAGTCTGGCGAAAGCAATCTTTTCCATCGGTGCTGTCAAAGGCTTTGAAATCGGAGATGGATTTGCCGCTGCCACTGCACGTGGATCTGAAAATAATGATTCCTTTGTTCCTCAGGAAAACGCTCCGCTGACGAAAGCGACGAATCATGCCGGCGGTATCTTAGGCGGCATCAGTGATGGATCCCCTATTGTTTTCCGTGCCGCTGTCAAACCTACTCCATCCATTGCGCAGTTACAACATACCGTAAATGCTGATGGCGAAGCCGTAGACATTAACATCCGTGGGCGCCACGATCCGGTCGTTGTACCAAGAGCAGTCGTTGTGGTAGAAGCTATGGCAGCTATCACCATTCTTGACCTGATGCTCCGCAATACTACAGCAAAACTCGATCATTTAAAGAAAATCTATGAATAAAAAAATGGCTGTCATATGAAACCCGTTCCAGGTTCCATTGACAGTCATTTTTATATTCATTCAATATTTCTGTAATTATTACCTCTGTGTTCAGATTTTCCCTGACTCTGATCAATTACAGTTTATGGATAAAAATACAGTTCGGCTGTTCGATCTTAATCGGTCTGCTGTCCTGCAGGAAGTAACAATCCTCATAGTTCATATTGTAAATAAAAATCTCATCCGTCTCATGACTAAGTACAATAAAGTGCTTATTATCCGGCATAACTGCCACAGCCTTCGGATAATCTCCGCTGGTCTTACAATGGAATAATGGCGTAAGCACTCCGGTTTCTTTATCTACATCATAGATGATAACGGTATTAATACCGGCATTCGTCACAAACAGATGATTACCATCCGGTGAAAACTCAATACCGGAAGCAGCCGCACGCTGTTTTTCATCTGGTTCAATCGTACTGATACGCTGAATCATTTTAAAAGGATCAACATCATCATTCCGTGCACCAACTTCATATACTTCAATAACATTATCCATCTCGCACAACACATACGCAAATTTGTGCTGGCGGTCGAAACGAAGCATCTTAGGTCCGCTGTCCAGTTCACAACGCAGAATATCTTCCAATTCCATTTTATTGCGTTCTCTGTCAATCCGATAAATTTTTACCTGATCCAATCCACTGTCTACGGCGCAGACACTCTGCTGATCCGGTGTCACCTTCACGCAGGTTACATGTGGCATGGAACTGCGATCCGTAATATTCACACCGATCCCTTTATGGAAGATGCCATCTGCAATTTCTCCAATGGAACCATCTTCATTTAAGTTCATCATGGTGATTCGTCCGTCATGATAGCCTGCTACAAACAGGTAACGATCCTGTTCATCTACTTCCAGGTAACATCCTCGCATGCCGCCTGTCCACACAGAATTGATCGGTTCCAGATCTCCGTCCGGTAAAATACGGAAGGACTGTACACCTTCATCTGCAATAGAATAAAGAAATTTTCCGCTGGTAGATACGATCACATCCGATGGATTGTTGATTGGAACCACCTTACGTTCTACCATTTTTCCTTTTTCGGCATCCACATCAAAAATATGAATTCCCACACTGCTTCCATGTGTGTAAGTACCGACATATGCCACATAACGATCTTTTGCCATGACTATTCCTCCTCTTTCCTACGCAATATGTCATAAAGTTCTGCTGCATGGTTGTCCTGCTCCGAAACATCTGCCCCGGAAAGAGCACCATTTTCTGCCGCAGCAAGTTCAATATATAAAACCTGCTTCGGATGCGGCGCAGATTGCATCTCCTGCCCTTCTTCGTCCACGATCCTGCGAACGACTACCGGAATGTTTCTGCCATCCGGCTTCATGATTTCAATCTGTTCCCCTACAGAAAATTTATTGCGCTGTTCGATACGGTATAATCCGTCTGCAGTGCATTCCCCTATAATGCCCAGATATGTGTATTCTTTCACATATGTGTTATTATCATAAATCTGAGCACTTTCATCCGGTTTTCCGAAGAAAAATCCGGTTGTAAACTGACGGTATGTGCAATTAGAAATCTGATCCAGATACCAGTCCATATTTTCCCGGTAAAGTTCCGGAGACTCCAGATAATCATCAATTGCTTTCCGATAAGTACGGGCTACGGTAGCCACATATAAAGCGGTCTTCATACGACCTTCAATCTTGAAACTGTCAATTCCGCTGTCAATGAGCTCAGGAATATGCTCGATCATGCACAGATCCTTGGAGTTAAAAATATAAGTACCACGCTCATTTTCATAAACCGGCATATATTCACCCGGACGGGTCTCTTCCACGATCGCATATTTCCATCTGCATGGATGGGTACATGCCCCACGATTGGCATCACGGCCAGTGAAATAATTGGATAACAGGCAACGACCGGAATAGGAAATACACATTGCGCCATGGATAAAAGTCTCCATCTCCAGATCTGCAGGTGCTTTCTCCCTGATTTCCTTTAGCTCTGCCATAGACAGTTCTCTGGCAGTTACCACACGACGTGCGCCAAGCTGATGCCAGAACTGATAAGTTCCGTAATTTGTATTATTTGCCTGGGTACTGATGTGAATATCAATCTCCGGACAAACTTCTCTGGCGATCATAAATACACCCGGATCCGAAATAATAAGCGCATCCGGTCTGATTTCTTTCAATTCTTCAAAATAAGCTCTTACCCCGCTCAGATCACCATTGTGAGCAAGAATATTTGCTGTAATATATACTTTTACATCATGAGCATGTGCAAATGCGATTCCTTCCCGGATTTCCTCCATGGAAAAATTCTTTGCTTTGGCTCTGAGGCCAAAAGCCTCACCACCAATGTATACAGCATCTGCACCAAACATAACCGCTGTCTTTAATACTTCCAGGCTGCTGGCCGGAATCAGTAATTCTGGATGTTTCATCAAACGCTCCTTATTCTTTTTCTAATTGTTCTTTCTTTACGCTGACCGTCACACCATCTCCCACTGGCAATACTGCTGTGGTCAGCTGCTCATTATGGGTCAGTTCATAAAGATACTCCCGCATTCGTTTGTGAATCGTGCGGTTTCTTCTGGTTACTGCATAATGGGACTCTATGATGTCACCATCCTGCAATACATTATCTGACACAAGGATACCACCCTCTGCCAGTAAACGCAAGACATCATCAAAGAAATGAATGTACTGCCCTTTCGCTGCATCCATAAAAATAAAATCATACGGTTCCTGCAGTGTCTTCAATACTTCTGCGGCATCCCCCTCCAGCAGTGTGATCATCTGATCCCGACCTGCTTTTGCAAAATTCTCTTTCGCAATGGGAATACGCTTCTCATAATTTTCTATCGTGGTGATCTCACAGGCCACCGGATTATACTCCGCCATCAAAAGGGCAGAAAAACCAACGGCCGTGCCCACCTCCAGTATCCGGATCGGACGTTTCATTGCCAGCAGTAATTTCAGCAGGCTCTGCATTTCCCTTCGGATAATCGGTACATAAGCTTCTTTTGCTGTTTTCTCCAACTCTTCCAGAAACGATGTATTTTCCGTATCCAGTGAGTTGATATACGTCACAAATCTTTCATCAACAATCATAATTCATCCTGTACCATCTGTTTCTATTCTTCATACAGAATTGCTTCAAAATCCAGACAACCGATCAATTCCTTATTCACTTGCTGGATAATGCGGCAGACTGCCACTTCCGCTGCCAGATACTCTCCCAGAAGTGGATCCTTGTAAACATCCGCATACTCCTGTTCCAGCCGGTCTTCCTCTGTAAACAGATCAAGCTGCTCTCTGCTGTTCTGCAGAAAATAATTTTTTCTTCTGCACTCATGAAGTCTGTACTCTTTTTCCGGATAATTGTGTACTTCCGCACGAACCTTCTGATACCGCACAAATGCTTCACTCTCCAGCAAAGATTGCTTCAGTTCCTCAATACTTGTCTTTAGTTCCATTCTCTTACACTTCCATAATAATCGGAATGATCATCGGGCGGCGCTTTGTCTTTTTCCACACAAACTCGCCCAGCGAATCTTTGATTTCTGTCTTGATCTTGCCCCAATCTGTAATGCCACGGTCTGTCAGACCTGTCACATGTTCGTTGAGCAGCTTCTGTGCTTCATCCATCAAACTTTCTGATCCGCGCACATAAACAAATCCCCGGGATACAATATCCGGTCCTGCCAGAAGCTGTCCGGAACCTGCCTGTAATGTCAGTACCACGATAATGATACCATCCTCAGCCAGATGCTGACGATCACGCATAACAATATTTCCGACATCACCAACGCCAAGACCGTCGACAAATACAGAACCAGCCGGTACCTTTCCAACAACTTCTGCACCGTTCTCATCAATTTCCAGAACATCGCCGGAGGAAATCATCAGAATATGCTCTTTATCCATACCAAGTTCTGCTGCAACGCCTGCCTGCGCTTTCCGATGTTTAAACTCTCCATGTACCGGGATTGCATATTTTGGATGTAACAGGGAGTAGATCAGCTTGATTTCTTCCTGACATGCATGTCCGGATACATGAGTATCCTGGAAAATAACATCTGCGCTCTGACGATACAGATCATTGATAATCTTGGAAACTGCTTTCTCATTTCCCGGAATTGGATTGGAGCTGAATACAATCAGATCGTTTGGCTGGATTTTTACTTTGCGATGAATGCCATTTGCCATACGGGACAATGCAGCCAGTGGTTCTCCCTGACTTCCGGTAGTGATCAGGACTGTCTTTTCATCCGGATAGTTTTTCAACTGATCCACTTCAATCAGTGTATTATCCGGGATATTCAGATAACCAAGTTCCGATGCAATGGAAATAATATTGACCATGCTGCGGCCTTCTACCACTACTTTACGGCCAAATTTGTAGGCTGTATTGATAATCTGCTGTACACGGTCTACATTGGAAGCAAAGGTTGCCACAATAATTCGCTGATGTGTATGATCGCTGAAAATACTCTCAAATGTCTTGCCAACTTTTCGCTCTGTCATAGTAAAGCCAGGACGTTCCGCATTGGTACTGTCGCACATCAGTGCCAGAACTCCTTTTTTACCAATCTCACCAAAACGCTGCAGATCAATGGCATCTCCGTAAACCGGTGTATAATCCACTTTAAAATCACCGGTATGCACAACGGTTCCTGCCGGAGAGTAAATTGCCAGTGCAGCAGCGTCCTGAATACTGTGATTTGTCTTGATAAATTCCACACGGAAGCATCCAAGATTGATATGCTGTCCGTATTTAACTACTTTACGCTTTACTTTATTTAGCATATTATGCTCGCCAAGTTTGTGATCAATGATGCCAATGGTCAGCTTTGTCGCATAAATCGGCACATTGATCTCACGCAACACATAAGGAAGTGCTCCGATATGATCCTCATGACCGTGTGTGATAAAAAATCCTTTTACACGATCAATATTGTCTTTTAAATAAGTAATATCCGGTATGCACAGATCAATACCATACATATCGTCTTCCGGGAATGCCAGACCGCAATCCACCACAATAATACTGTCTTCGTATTCAAAGGCAGTAATGTTCATTCCGATGGCCTCCAGACCGCCAAGGGGAATGATCTTTAATTTTGATTTTTTTGTATTTGCCAAAAATCGCACCTCCTGTTTTATTTCCGTTCTTTTTACATTTCAATATCTACATCGTCCAGAATCTCTGCAAAAACTTTAGAGATGGCATTTAATTCCACATCGTCCTCCACCATTGCATAGATGACATCTTCGTTTTCCGTCTGTACTTCCTTCAAAATATATGCAACAGAATCCTCCTCTTCTTCCTCAGCCGCAAGCAGATAAGTCGTTCCATTGATACATGTCTGTTCTAAAAGGTACAATTCAAGATCTTCCTGATTTTCCGGATCTGTAAAAATAATTTTCTCCATCGCACTTCTACCCTTCCGTGTGCTGTCTGCCCTGATAATCCAGATACCCCTGTAAGATAAAAATGGCAGCCAGTTCATCCACATACTCTTTTCTGTTTTCTCTGCGGATTCCGACCTGCATCATAGTACGGTCTGCTTCCACGGTGGTCAGTCGTTCATCCCAGAGCACTACCTCGAGTCCGGTCCGCTTTTCCAGCATTTCCTTGAACTCCAGTGTCTTCTCACATCGTTCTCCCTCTGTATTGTTCATATTTTTCGGAAATCCGAGCACGATCTTTCCTACTTCATATTCCTCTTTCAGTTCCTCAATCCGTGCCAGCGTCTGACGCAGTTTCCCCTGTGACTTACGCCGCACGATTTCGATTCCCTGGGCAGTCAAAAACAAGGGGTCACTGATTGCCACCCCAACCGTTTTTGAACCAAAATCAAGTCCCATGATTCTCATATGTTTTTCCTAATCCCATCCATGTTTGGAAACGTAATCTTTCATAACTTCTTCCACGAGTTCATCACGTTCCACTTTCATGATCAGACTGCGGGCATTCATATAACTTGTAATATATGTCGGATCTCCGGACATAATGTATCCCACGATCTGATTGATCGGATTGTATCCTTTCTCTGCCATCGCTTTGTATACGATTTCCAGAACATCACCAATTTTTAATTCCGGTGCTTTTTCTACTTTAAAATATTGTGTACTGCTTAAATCCTGCATAACTGTACCTCTGTCGTTAAAATCTCTCGTCTTTCATTCTAATATAAATAAGGAAAAAATTCAACCTTCATTATCCGGTTCGTCAGGTTTTCCTCTGTTGGTACCCATACTTTGACATATTCCGGTGTCAGACCCTCAAAATAGCGCACACCGTCTACTTCCACCGGTTCTTCAAACAATACGGATACTTCTTTTCCTTCATAATACTGAATGAATTCCTTTTTCTGTCTTTCTGCAAGTTCCATCAGAATACTGCTGCGCTCAGCCTTCAGGGATTCCGGAATCTGATCCGGCATGGAGGCTGCCACGGTTCCGTTTCGTTTGGAATACTTAAACACATGTACTTCATAAAAATCCACTTTTTTCACAAATGCACAGGTCTCTGCAAACTCTTCCGATGTCTCTCCGGGGAATCCTACGATGACATCCGTGGTAATAGCCGGATGCTCATAATACTGACGCAACAATTCGCATTTTTCCAGATATTCTTCCGGTGTATACCGACGGTTCATCCGCCTTAATACAGTAGCACTTCCGCTCTGCAATGACAAATGAAAATGCGGACATACCTTTGGGAGTTTTACCAGAGCCTGTACAAAGCTTTCCGTAATTATTCCCGGCTCCAGGGAACCCAGACGAATCCGTTCGATACCGTCAATTCCATGCAGTGTCCGGATCAGTTCCAACAGGCTGCTGTCACAGTCAATGCCATAAGAACTCAAATGGATACCGGTCAGCACCAGTTCCTGAAAACCATTTTCTGCCAATCTGCGGGCTTCCAGCTCTACATCTTCCAATTTACGGCTTCTCACCCGGCCTCTGGCATATGGAATAATGCAATAACTACAGAACTGGTTGCATCCGTCCTGTACTTTCAAAAATGCACGGGTATGCTCGGACGGATGGATGACCGTCAATTCTTCATATTCCTGCTTTGTATGATTAATATCCAACACACCTTCCTGTTCTGCGCCATGGTCAGCTTCATAAGCCGCCAGCATATTAAGAAGATCCTGCTTTTTATTATTTCCGATAATAATATCAATGGCTGCATCCGCTTTTGCCTGCTCCGTAGATGTCTGGACATAACAGCCTGCTGCCACCACGATCGCACCCGGATTCATTTTTTTCGCCTTATGGATCATCTGTCGGGATTTGCGATCCGCGATATTCGTCACAGAACAGGTATTGATAATATACACATCCGCCCTGTCATGGAACGGTACAATTTCATATCCTGCCTGTTCCAGCATCTGCTGCATTGCCTCTGTCTCGTATGAATTTACTTTGCATCCAAGGCTGTGTAATGCTGCTTTTTTCATTGTTTCAACTCCTATACTGTATTGACTTTTTTATTATTTAAAGTTACTATTGAATAGAATAAACTATATTATTTCAGGAGGGCTGGTAAATGAAAACAGTACAGATTTCTTTAAATTCCATCGATAAGGTAAAAAGCTTTGTCAATGCGATCACACAGTTCAATTTTGACTTTGATCTGATCTCCGGAAGATATGTCATTGATGCAAAATCAATCATGGGTATCTTCAGTCTTGATCTCTCTAAACCGATTGATCTTGCAATCCATGCAGGTGACACAGATATGAGCGAGATCATGGAAGCATTAAAACCTTATCTTGTATAATCTCATACAAATAAATGAAACATACTTATTTTCAAAACCAGATACCGGGAAAAATCCTGTGATTTTTCCCGGGTCTTTTTTTACTCTTCACAAACAGTGATCGTCTCCGTTGTCTCGATGGCTGTCTGCATCAGTTCATCAATTTTCTCATTCAGATGCTGTTCTGAGCGCTCGATAATTTTCAGATTTGGTTTTGTCACCGGATGTTTTGCAACAAAAATCGTGCAGCAGTCCTCAAATGGCTGAATAGATGTCTCGTATGTATCAATTTTTTCTGAAATTGCAATGATATCATTCTTATCAAAACCGATCAGTGGACGATATACCGGCATATTGCATACCGCATTGGTTGCTGCCAGTGACTGCATTGTCTGGCTTGCCACCTGACCGATACTCTCACCGGTGATCAGACCGAGACAGCCGGACTCATTTGCAAAGTGCTCAGCGATCTTCATCATATAACGACGCATAATAATGGTCAGCTGATCATGCGGGCATTTATCATAAATATAAAGCTGAATATCCGTAAAATTTACAATATTTAATTTGATCGGGCCGCTGTAACGGGACACGATTCTTGCCAGATCAATTACTTTCTGTTTTGCACGCTCACTGGTATAAGGCGGTGCATGGAAATAAGTTGCTTCAATGGTAACACCACGTTTCGCGATCATATAGCCTGCCACCGGGCTGTCGATACCACCGGACAAAAGCAACATTGCCTTTCCTGCTGTTCCAACCGGCATACCACCCGGTCCCGGAATAATCATGGAATAAATATTTACCTGGGAACGAATTTCTACATTCAGCATGATATCCGGGTGATGTACATCTACTTTCATCTCCGGATAGGTATCCAGAATAATCTCACCAAGATCTGCATTGATCTCCTGGGAATTTTTTGGAAAGTTTTTTCTGGCTCTTCTGGAAACCACTTTAAATGTTTTGTTTTTATCCGGATATACATCATCCAGATATTTTAATACGTCTTTTGCCAGCTGATCAAAACCGTTTTCCTCCACTCTGACTAACGGACAGATGCCTACGATACCAAATACTCTTGTCAGGGCAAGCACAGCCTCATCATAATCGTAATCACCGTCAGCATCTACATAAATTCTTCCCTGCTCTCTGGATACGGAAAAACTGCCCTCCACTGGCTGCAGAGCATGACCGATCTGTTTCATTAATGCTTCTTCAAATACATAACGGTTCTTTCCTTTGATACCGATCTCGCCGTATTTGATCAAAAATGACTGAAACAACATATAATTTGTTTCTCCTCTCTCATTTGTTCTAAACTATTTTGATTCTATAAGTCTGTTCTTTTGCTTCTCTGCTGAAACATCATAATTTTCAGCAGATTATTTTAATGTCTTGTATAACGACGCAGCATCGGAAGTAACTCTTCCAGCACGCCGTAAGTATAATCCAGCTCTTCTCTGGTAGTTTCCGGGCAGAAGCTGAAACGCAGCGTAGATTCCTGATGCGCATGATCCAGTCCAATATTCAGCAATGTGCCGGACTGTGATGGATGATTGGAAGAGCATGCACTTCCCGCTGACACATAAATGCAGCGGTCTTCAAGGGAATGCAGCAATACTTCCGAACGAACACCCAAAAAACTTGCACTGATAATCTGAGGAGCACTGTCATGCCCTGTTTTCCCATTAATAGTCACATCGCCAATCTGCTGCAGTTTATCTGCAAAATATGCTTTCAGTTCATACATATGCTCTGCATTTTCTGCCAAATGCGCATAAGCCTCTGCGGCAGCCACGCCAAGTCCTGCTATTCCCGGTACATTAATCGTTCCGGAACGCATACCTTTCTGCTGATCGCCACCAAAAGAAATCGGACGAATTTTTGTTTTTTCTTTAATATATAAAAATCCAATGCCTTTCGGTCCATGAATCTTGTGTCCGCTGACAGAAAGCAGATCGATATGCATCCGTTTCGGAATGATCTGGAACTTTCCATATGCCTGGATCGCATCCACATGAAATACTGTGGCAGGATTATGATTTTTAATGATTTCCCCCGCGTTCTCTATCGGTTCTAAAGCACCAATCTCATTGTTTACCATCATCATAGAAACAAGAATTGTATCTTCCCGCAGCTCCCGTTTTAAATCTTCCAGAGAGATTTCACCGTTTGCATCCACCGGAAGATAGGTGATTTCAAACCCCTCTTCCTCCAGAAAACGCATCGTGTTTTTGACGGACGCATGTTCTACACTGGTAGTAATAATATGTCTGCCTGCACGCTGGTTTGCCAGTGCCGTTCCGATGATAGCCAGATTATTTGACTCTGTACCTCCGGAAGTAAACACAATTTCCTTTTCCTGGCAACGCAGTGTCTTTGCGATGGCAGTGGCTGCTTCTTTGACATATTTTTCCGCTTCCACACCTTTCATATGCATAGAAGACGGATTTCCAAAATCCACCGTCAACGCTTCCACCATTTTATTTTTTGCAGCCTCCGAACACCTTGTGGTGGCTGAATTATCCAGATATGCTTCCATTGTCAGCATTCTCCCTCCGTTTTTTCTTCCAGTTCCAACATCAGCATGGACATGGCACAGATTGCCGCCGTATCTGTACGCAGAATTCTTTTTCCAAGGGAAAGTACCTCTGCATCCTGCCGTAACGCATCAATCTCTTCTTCAGAAAATCCGCCTTCCGGCCCGATAAACACGCTGATGGACTGTCCCGGTTTTACTTTTTTCAGTGCTTCCCTGGTTGCTTCCATACCACGCTCATTCTCATAGGGCACCAGGATCATATCCTGCAGTTTTGCATACTCCACTGCATCTTTGAAGTTCATTACCGCATGCACTTCCGGAATTCTGCTGCGCTTGGACTGTTTAGCCGCACTTTCGCTGATCGCCTGCCAGCGTTTCACCTTATTGCCGGCTTTTTTTGCATCCAGTTTAACCACACAGTATTTCATCGCCACCGGAATGATCTCATACACGCCAAGTTCCACTGATTTCTGAATGATATACTCCATACGGTCACCTTTAGGCAGCCCCTGAAACAGATAGATCCGTGACGGAAGCTCCGTATCCGGTGCTTCCTCATCCAGAATATCTGCCTGCACAAAATCATCTGTCAATTCCGCAATCTCACAGAACATGTCTCTGGAACTGCTGCTGACCCGGATTTTTTCGCCCGGACGCATCCGTAACACATTTTTGATATGATTGACATCACTTCCGGTGATGGTCACATATTCTTTGCCAATCTGGCAATCATCCACAAAAAACTGATACATGTTTATTTCCTCGCCGTGATGCTGACCCATTCACCCTGATGTGTCACTTCCAGAACTGTCATGCCGGCTTTTTCAATCGCTTCTCTTACTTCGTTCTCTTTAAAATCAATGATTCCGGAAGTAATGAATACACCGTCTTTTTTCAGTCGTGCCGGAATCACCGGTGCCATCGGAATGATAACATCTGCCAGAATATTAGCAACAACCACATCATATTTCTCTGTACCGACTTTTTCCTGAAGTCCGGTATCGTCAATCAGGTTTCCCACATAAAAGTCACCCTGTTCTCTGCTCAGATGATTTACCTCAAAATTTTCATAAGTAGAAGTAATACAATCCTCGTCAATATCCGTACCGGTCAGATGACCTGCACCAAGCTTCAGGCTCACGATAGAAAGAATACCGCTTCCACATCCGACATCCAGTACTTCATCGCCATCTTTCATATATTTACGAAGCTGATGGATGCAAAGCTGTGTCGTCTCATGCTTTCCGGTTCCAAAGGAGATACCAGGATCAATCTCAATCAAAATTTTGTCCTGATCTGCCTGATCCAGTTCTTCCCATGTCGGTTTGATCAGAATATCGTCAATCGTAAAGGAATGAAAAAATTCTTTCCAGTTGTTCATCCAGTCGATATCCTCTGTCTCACTGCTTGTGATCTTACCGCTTCCGATATTTACATAGCTGCGCATTTCTTCCAGCGCTTCTGCCACTTCTTTTAATTTTTCGCTGTGATCCTCACCGGCTTCCAGATAAAAGCTGACATAACCAATGCCCTGATCCGGCGGAAGCTCCGGTAAAATATCAATAAACATCTTTGAAGTATCGGATTCAGATAACGGTACATTATCCTCGATCTCGATGCCTTCAATGCCAAGATCTGCCAGCGTACAGCTGATATAATCTTCCGCTTCTGTGGTAGTTTCAATTGTATATTTATCCCATTTCATCGTACATATTCCTCCATACAATTTGTCAATAGTTCCGAACATGCCGATTAGTCCTGAAATCCAGGGATTCTCATTTAAAATCTCATGGCAACAGGACTCATCAATGCATACATATTTTTATTGTAACCTATAAGTCTATCATTCGACAAGAGTTTTTTTGTTTATCCTCTGCGAAAACGATTCAGCATCAGATAGATTTCTTCTTTTCTCGGATAGGCATAACCACAGGAAAGGGCTCCTTCCACGAAAGCTGCCATCCCCTTCTTTTTAAGCAACGTGCTGATTTCAGCAACCAGCTCCTGCATTTCCATGCAAATACTGCCTTTTTTTACGATATGTTTTAAAATTGCGGCCAAAGCTGCTGTCTGTTCCGTATCAATCAACTGCTCCACACAGCGCAGATCCACTATATTATGTTCAATGGAGAAACCGTCCGTTCCCATCACTTTTGTCTTGATACGTTCCTCCCGTTCTCCACGACCATGCCGCTTTATCTTCCGTTCCATCACAAACATACGTTTTTCAGTTGGAAGAGTAAAAGGCTCTGCATTGCTGCATAAATCTGCCGGTGGGTATTCCGGCAATAATGCCTCTACGCTCATTTTTACATCCTTCGGCCGATAGGCATCCATCTGAATAATTGTATCAGCCACATGAAAAAAAGCTCCGCTGCTGCCTGCCACCAGGATTGTAGAAATTCCTACTTTTTCATACAGATCACGTACTCTGGCAATAAACGGTGTGATCGGCTCCTGGTCTCCGCTGACTACGCGCTGCATAAAGGCATCCCGCACAAGAAAATTTGTTGCAGAGGTATCCTCATCGATCAGGAAGCAGCTTGTTTCAGCTTCAATTCCTTCCAGGACACCAGCGGCCTGAGAGGTACTTCCACTGGCATCCTCAGTAGAAAAACAATGCGTGTCTTTTCCATTCGGAAGATCATGGATAAACAGGGACAAATCCAGATGTGACACTGCACGACCGTCTTCTGCCCGCAACTTCAATGCATCTGCTCTGGTAATCACATATTCTCTTCCATCGCCCTTTACATGGTTATATACCCCCTGTTCCAATGCCTGCAGCAATGTGGATTTGCCATGATAACCACCACCGATGATCAAGGTCACGCCTTCCGGTATTCCCATGCCGCGGATACTGTTGCCAAAGGGTAGATCAATCGAAATCTCCATGCTTTCCGGAGACTGAAATTCTATGGCATCTTTCAGCGGTTGGCTTGACACACCGCTCTTTCTCGGCAATATACTTCCGTTTGCGCAGAAAGCCACCAGTTTTCGTTCTTCTAATACTTCACGGATCCTCTGCTGATTTTCTGCCAGTTCATAGCAAGCCTGAATTTTTGCTTTTTCCCAGGACTGGTAAAACAGACATGTTTTCACAATCTACGGCAGAAATTCCAGCAAAATCTTCTCCAGTTCCTGTGCGTTAATAGTACGTCCGTTTGCCGGAAACCCGACTTCAAATCGTACAAGCAATGCTATATTGTTAAATTCCACTGCTGTTCGGCGCATAACCTCCGGTCCCGGTCTGCTCGTGGAGATCAAACCACTTTTTCCGGATCCTTTTGCCTTAAAACTGTACTGATCCAGTGCTTTCGAAAAACTACGTAAAATCAAATCTTCCAGTGCTGTTTTTGTATGTCTTTTTTCCAGGTATTTTTCCGGAAATCCTGCTTTTTTCAATGGAAGTTCTACATGCAGCGAAGATGGTGCCGCAAAAGGATCTCCCTGCACATGGTCAATAGACAGCACAAAGTCACCGAAGGTATAACTTCCCCTCAGTGACTTATATGCCGGATAACTTTTTCGATGAATCGATTCTAATTTATTTTTTAAATCTATTTTATTATACATCCGTAATCCTATACTATATTAATCTTCTTTTTTGAAGAAGCCTCTCTTTTTGTGATGTTTCTCCTGTTTTATGCCTTCTCCCGCACCTGTATGCAGAGAATCACCGGATACTGCATCAAATGCACGCAATGCTTCTTTCGCCTCTGCACTCAACGATGTCGGAACCTGTACCACCAGAGTAACATACTGATCGCCACGAATATTTTTGTTGCGCAGAGACGGAACACCTTTGCCTTTCAGACGGATTCTTGTATCTGTCTGAGTACCTGGTTTCACTTCATAAATCACATCACCATCTACGGTGCTGATTCTTGTTTCTCCTCCTAACACTGCCTGAGCAAAAGAAATCGGTGCAGTAGAAAAGATATTCATATCCTGACGCTGGAAGATCGGATGTGAAGATACAATAACCTCTACCAGCAGATCGCCACGCGGTCCGCCATTGACACCCGGCTCACCTTTTTCACGGATGCGGACACTCTGTCCGTTATCGATTCCGGCAGGAATAGACACTTTGATCTTCTTTCTGCTGGAAGTATAACCAGTTCCGCGGCATGAAGTACATCTATCTTTGATAATTTTGCCGGATCCGTTACATTCCGGACAGGTCTGAACGTTCTGAACCATGCCGAACAGAGATTGCTGGGAAAATACAACTTTACCTTTTCCACCGCATTTTGTACAGGTCTCCGGAGAAGTTCCAGGTTTTGCTCCGGTTCCGCCACAGGTAGTACATTCATCCTTCAGCACCATATCAATTTCTTTTTCACAGCCAAACACTGCTTCCTCAAAAGTAATACGGACACTGGTTCTCAAGTTGGCACCTTTCATTGGACCGTTAGACGCACCTCTTCTGGAACCGCCGCCGAAGAAGTCACCAAAAATATCACCAAACATATCGCCAAAATCCATGCCGGAAAAATCGAATCCGCCTGCACCTGCACCGCCGGCTCCACCATCAAATGCAGCATGACCAAACTGATCATACTGTCGTCTTTTTTCTGAGTCACTCAGTACTGCATATGCCTCCGAAGCCTCTTTGAATTTTGCCTCTGCCTCTTTGTCTCCCGGGTTTGCATCCGGATGATATTTTTTGGCCAGCTGACGATATGCCTTTTTAATTGTGGCATCGTCCGCGCTGCGATCTACGCCGAGCACCTCGTAATAATCCCTTTTCTGTTCTGCCATATCTGAACTCCATCCCTTATGTTAATTTTTCGTATCTTTTTGTCTCAATCCACAGTCAAACATCGGCTGAGATTAATCCAACAATGCACCAGAAGGCATTCTGCCCTCTGGTGCGTTATTTATCTCAGTCGAGAAGACTCCCACTTCTGCAAGGTGAGTAATAACATTTGCTGCGATGATCTGTATATTTCAGACCTGATTAAACCTCTTTATAATCAGCATCTACAACATCGTCATCCGCACCGCCTGCTGTCTGCTGACCAGCACCTGCGTTCATGTCCGGACCTGCGCCTGCTGCACCACCCTGTGCGGCCTGTGCCTGCTCATACATTTTAGCAAATACCTGCTGAGCGCTTGCCATCAGTTTCTCTTTTGCAGCTTTCATCTCATCTAACTCTGCATCTGTCATCTTGTCAGCTTCCGGATGAGCCTCAAGGAGTGCTTTTAATGCATCCAGATCTGCCTGTACCGGAGCTTTCTCAGCATCAGATACACCTGCACCAACTTCCTCAAGTGCTTTCTCTGTCTGGAATACGAAGGAATCAGCATCGTTTCTTGTATCGATCGCGTCTTTTCTCTTCTTATCCTGAGCCTCAAACTCTGCAGCTTCTTTTACTGCTTTATCGATCTCATCATCAGACATATTGGATCCTGCTGTGATTGTGATATGCTGCTCTTTGCCTGTTCCAAGGTCTTTTGCAGATACATTTACAATACCGTTTGCATCGATATCGAACGTAACCTCAATCTGCGGAACACCACGACGTGCTGGCGGGATTCCATCCAGACGGAACTGTCCAAGAGATTTATTATCTCTAGCGAACTGACGCTCACCCTGTACTACGTTGATATCTACAGCTGTCTGGTTATCTGCTGCTGTGGAGAAGATCTGGCTCTTTCTTGTCGGGATTGTTGTATTTCTCTCGATCAGTCTTGTAGCTACACCACCCATTGTCTCGATGGATAAGGAAAGTGGAGTTACATCAAGCAGTAATACTTCACCGGCACCAGCATCGCCTGCAAGTTTACCACCCTGGATAGAAGCACCGATTGCTACGCACTCATCCGGGTTCAGTGATTTACTTGGCTCTTTGCCAGTCAGCTGTTTTACTTTATCCTGTACAGCCGGGATACGTGTAGAACCACCTACTAACAGTACCTGACCAAGTTCAGAAGCTGTGATACCTGCATCTTTTAACGCGTTCTGTACCGGAACTGCTGTTCTGTCAACCAGGTCACGTGTTAACTCATCAAATTTTGCTCTGGTAAGGTTCATATCGAAATGTTTCGGTCCCTCAGCAGTAGCTGTGATGAACGGAAGGTTGATGTTTGTTGTTGTTGCAGAAGAAAGCTCTTTTTTCGCTTTCTCAGCGGCTTCTTTTAATCTCTGAAGAGCCATTTTATCTGTAGAAAGATCTACACCTTCCTGTTTTTTGAACTCTGCGATCATATAATCTGTGATTTTCTGGTCGAAGTCATCACCACCAAGTCTGTTATCACCTGATGTAGATAATACTTCAATGACACCATCACCGATCTCAATGATAGATACATCGAATGTACCACCACCAAGGTCATAAACCATGATTTTCTGCTCTTTTTCATTGTCCAGACCATATGCTAAAGCTGCTGCTGTCGGCTCATTGATAATACGTTTTACATCAAGTCCTGCAATCTTACCAGCATCTTTTGTTGCCTGACGCTGAGCATCGTTGAAATATGCCGGAACTGTGATAACAGCTTCAGATACTTTCTCGCCTAAGTAGTTCTCAGCATCTGCTTTTAATTTCTGAAGGATCATTGCGGAAATCTCCTGCGGAGAATATTTCTTTCCGTCAATCTCTTTCTTGTAATCTGTACCCATCTCTCTCTTGATAGAAGAGATTGTTTTCTCTGCGTTTGTAACAGCCTGACGTTTTGCCGGCTCACCTACCAGTCTCTCACCTGTTTTTGTAAAAGCTACCACTGACGGTGTTGTTCTTGCTCCTTCTGTATTTGCTACAACTACCGGTTTACCACCTTCCATAACTGCTACGCAGCTGTTTGTTGTTCCTAAGTCAATACCAATAATCTTGCTCATAATCGTGTCCTCCTGATTCTATATTCATATTGTTATTATCTATAATGAAGTTCTGTTCGCTAAATTCAGACTGCGTAATGCTTACTTGTCTTCATTAATCTCACAGAACGACCTCACACTAAATTCATGCTTCGTTTCACTTGCATTCATTAAGTGTTTCCGGTCAATTAGCCACTTTTACCATGCTGTGGCGAACCACGGAATCACGGTATGTGTAGCCTTTCTGGAATTCTTCTGCGATGATGTTCTCACCGAATTCCTCATCCTCGACATGCATAACTGCATTGTGCAGATTCGGATCAAATTCCTTTCCAACTGCCTCGATCGGTTTTACTCCTGCTTCCTCCAGCACAGTCATCATCTGCTTGTAGATTTTTTCCATACCTTCCACGAAAGGAGTTCCTTTTTCTTCCTCTGTGACAGCTGCAAGACCACGTTCGAAATTATCAACAACCGGAAGTATTTTTTCTACGATACTTTTTGCACCGGTCTCAAACATCTGTGTCTTCTCTTTTTCTGTCCGTTTCCGGAAGTTATCAAACTCAGCCATCTGTCTTCTGACTCTGTCTGTAAGTTCTTCGATTTTCTCATCTTTTTTGTCTTTCTTCTCTTTCTTTTTGAAAAAAGACCCTTTTTCTTTCTCAGTTTCCGGTTCTTCTGCTACAGCCTCTTCGGCTTCTTCTACGGTTTCTTCCTCTGCTGTATCATTTATTTCTTCATTTTCTAAGATTTCTTCTTCCATCTCTTCCGGACTGATGTTTTTATTCTCTGCCATCGAAATCCCACCTTTCCGCTTTCATCATTTTTAATGACTACTCATCTGTCTTTTTAAATATATCATCCAGCTGAACCTTTAAGGTTCGCAGGTTGTCAACCACTTTTTCGTAATCCATACGTTTCGGTCCGACGATTCCGACGGTTCCCCGGATTCCTTTTCCAAGATCGTAGGTGGCTGTCACCACACTGCAGTCTTTCATTCCCTGCATCGGGCTTTCATTTCCGATGTATACCTGAATGCCGGTTCCCGGATTTCCGTTTTCTTTGTCAGCAGTGAACAGATCCTTGAATTCCTGCTTTTCTTCAAAAGCACTGATCAGTTCGCTTGCCCGTTCCGAATCACTCAATTCCGGATATTTGAAGATATTTGTTGCTCCGCTGGTGTAAATCTCAAGGTCTTCATCTTCCTGAATGGCCTGAGCAACTGCATCCAGCACATCGCTTACCATGGCACTGTGAATACCTGCCTGCTCCTTCAATCTGGAGATGGTTCCAAGGTTGATTTCCTCAAGGGCAAGACCATTTAAACTTCCGTTCAGCAAAATGTTTAACTTCAACATTGTCTCCTGATTGGGTGTCTCACTTGTATGAATGATCTTGTTCTTTACGATGTTGCCATCCAACATGATTGTTGCCAGAACCTGAGAATCATCTACCGCGGAAAGCTGAATAAATTTGACTTTTCCGTGGTGGGTCTGAGGTGCAGATACGACAGTTGCATAATTGGTATTTACTGCCAGCATCTTTGCGATCTGTTTTAAAACAAATTCCATGCGTTCTGTCTTCTCAATCACAAATTCCTTCATGTCGGAAATCTCATGATCTTTCTCCTCCATCAGATGATCCACATAAAAGCGGTACCCTTTATCCGATGGAATACGTCCTGCCGAAGTATGCGGCTGAACGATGTATCCAAGTTCCTCCAGATCTGACATCTCATTACGGATCGTTGCGGAACTGAGGTTCAGATCAGACGCTTTTGCGATCGTTCTGGAGCCAACCGGCTCACCCGTTTCCAGATAAGTCTGAATGATTGCATGTAAAATTTTCGTTTTTCTTTCGTCCAATCCTTCGCTCATGTATTTCATGCTCCTGTAATTGATGCTTTTTCTTTGTTAGCACTCAACTGTTTGGAGTGCTAATATCTTCATTACCTAATGTAGCACTATCGTTTTTCTTTGTCAACATCTATTTTTATTTTTTTCATATTTTTATTTTTTCTACGTTTTATAAGCAGAACAACTCACTTAGAAAGCCCCCGGGTGCACATTCTATCTTACTTCTTATTTTTTCTATTCGATACGATTCTGCTGATGATCATAAAAAATTACAGTAAAAACTCCGCCAGCACATAATTGCTGACATCTATACCATGCTCCGTCAGGCGCACATAACCTGCTACCTCTTCGATTAGCTGTTCTCCCTTTAATTTTCGAAGTACCTCGCCATAGACACTGTTCAGTGTGACCTGAAATTTTTTTTCAAACTGCTGTCGGGAAATTCCTGCCATCAGACGAAGGCCCAGAAACATAAATTCTTCCATCTCAGATTTTTTGTCTAAAGTTTCTATGTGAATATGATGCCCTGTCTGGGTTAATCCAGTTTCTTCCTGTAACTGGATTGTTTCTGCTATACGTTCATGCTGACCTTCACATTGTGGTAAATACTCCTGCTCAAGATACGTCTTCAGATCCGATGTATTCTGAAACCTCTGATGTTCCACCAGAGAAGACGCTCCCAGTCCCAGACCCAGATAATCTTTCCTGGTCCAGTAGCCGCAGTTATGCCGGCATTCGTATCCCGGCTTTGCATAATTGGATATCTCATACCGCTCATACCCTTTTGTATGTAAAAAAGTTTCCGTCAGTTCATACATCTGCCGTTCTACGTCTTCCTCCGGAAGCAGTCTCGGATGACCACCTTCCTCCCGAATCCGTTCATCTTCCGCAAAACGCTCGTAAAATGGTGTACCTTCCTCGATGATCAGGCTGTACGCAGAAATATGCTCCGGGCGCAGTGCTGTCACTTTCTGCAATGTATCCTGCCAGCTTTTCAGCGTTTGTCCCGGCAATGCTGACATCAGATCTACATTGATATTCTGAAAACCGGCTTTTCTCGCCAGATCATAACTTTCCAGGAACTGTGCAAAATTGTGGATTCGTCCCAGAAGATGCAATTCTCTGTCATCCGCAGACTGCAATCCCATACTTAGCCGGTTAAATCCCGCCTGCACCAGTTTTTCCGCTTTCCCTGCTGTCAATGTGCCTGGATTGCACTCCACTGTAATTTCTGCATCTGTTGTTATATTAAAATGCTCTTTTACCGTTTCCAGTATAGCTGCGAGTTGGTATCCTTCCAGGATTGTCGGTGTTCCGCCGCCAAAAAAGATACTGCTCACCTGATATTCCCCATATTGTGCCCCGTAATATGCAATCTCTTCCTGTAACTTCTTTATATAAGAAATCCGCACCGGCAGATCAGCCGGTGCAGATAAGAAATCACAATATGCACATTTTCGTTCACAAAAAGGAATATGAAGATATAATTCTAATTCTTTCATATATTTCCCCTGTTAATCACGCTGCTTTGCATTGTTTTCGCTTTTATATACCAATGCGTATGTTAGCAACATAACCCGTTTTCTATTTATCATCCAGTTTCAGAACACTCATAAACGCTTTCTGCGGGATCTCTACATTTCCGACCTGACGCATACGTTTTTTACCTTCTTTCTGTTTCTCCAGAAGTTTTCTCTTTCGGGAAATATCGCCACCGTAACATTTTGCCAGTACGTCTTTGCGCATCGCACGAACAGTCTCACGCGCAATGACTTTTCCACCGACTGCCGCCTGAATCGGAACCTCAAACAGATGACGCGGAATCTCTTCTTTTAACTTCTCACACATCTTACGGCCACGCTCATATGCACTGCCTGAGAATACGATAAAGGAAAGTGCATCCACTTCTTCTTTATTAATAAGGATGTCCAGTTTTACCAGATCAGAACGGGTGTATCCCTTCATTTCATAATCGAAGGACGCATATCCCCTGGAACGGGATTTCAATGCGTCAAAGAAATCATAAATGATTTCATTTAACGGAAGATCATATTTGATCAGCGCACGTGTCTCCTCCATATATTCCATACTGATATAAATGCCTCGACGCTCCTGACACAAATCCATGATCGCACCAATGTACTCACTGGTTACCATGATCTCCGCACTTACCATCGGTTCTTCCATATAATCAATCTCAGACGGATCCGGAATATTGGACGGATTTGTCAGATCCATCACGGTTCCATCCGTTTTGTGAACTTTATAAATAACGCCAGGGGCTGTCGTTACCAGATCCAGATTATATTCGCGCTCCAGACGTTCCTGAATAATTTCCAGATGCAGCAAACCTAAAAATCCACAGCGGAAACCAAAGCCCAGTGCCGCAGATGTCTCCGGTTCAAACTGAAGTGCTGCATCGTTTAACTGCAGTTTTTCCAGCGCATCACGCAGATCCGGATATTTTGCACCATCAGACGGATACAGACCACAGTAAACCATTGGATTTACTTTCTTATAACCCGGCAACGGTTCTGCACACGGATTGGAACGGTTGGTGATCGTATCACCCACACGGGTATCCTGTACATTTTTGATACTAGCTGTGATATAACCTACCATGCCGGCAGATAATTCTTCGCAAGGGATAAACTGACCTGCGCCAAAATATCCGACCTCCACAACATCTGCTGTGGCACCTGTCGCCATCATTTTGATTGGCGTACCGACACGAACCGCACCTTCTTTGATACGACAGAAAACAATAACTCCTTTGTACGCATCGTACAGAGAGTCGAAAATCAACGCCTGCAAGGGAGCCTTCGGATCTCCCGTCGGAGCCGGGATTTTCTCCACGATCTGCTCCAGTACCTGATCGACATTCAGACCTGTTTTTGCGGAAATCTGTGGTGCATCATGAGCTTCCAGTCCGATGACATCCTCGATTTCTTCAATGACACGCTCCGGATCCGCACTAGGCAGATCGATTTTGTTGATCACCGGCATAACATCCAGATCATGATCCAGTGCCAGATATACATTGGCCAGTGTCTGCGCCTCAATGCCCTGTGCCGCATCTACGACAAGGATTGCACCATCACAGGCAGCCAGACTTCGGGAAACCTCATAGTTAAAATCCACATGCCCCGGTGTGTCGATGAGATTGAAGATATACTCCTCTCCATCTTTTGCCTTGTAAATAATACGAACCGTCTGCGCTTTGATGGTAATACCACGCTCCCGCTCCAGATCCATATTATCTAATACCTGAGACTGCATTTCACGGCTGGTCAGCAAACCTGTCATTTCGATAATACGGTCTGCCAGGGTTGATTTTCCATGATCAATATGTGCAATAATACAAAAATTTCTGATTTTACTCTGATCTATCACTAAAATTCCTCCTAGTACATTGTCTCTCTTTTCTCAAAAGTGCATAAAAGCCCAATATATTGACAATATTAACATTGAAGCTGGAAAATAGCAAGTTTTCCATACAAAAACTGATGGATTAAATCTTACAAATCGTTACTATTCACACGCGCCATTCTCAAAACGTCCTTTCAGGACTTCTCCGTAGCTACGCTACTACTTTCCGCTCAACACATTATCCAACACCTGTGCCAACGGATCCATGGCATTCACTGCCTCCTGCAGTGTATTGGTCTGTGCCCCGACCTCGATCAGCAGCGATTTCGGGCAAAGATGCATGTTGTACCGATAACTTTTCAGATAAATTTTGCGTGTAAATCCCGGATACAGTTCCGTCGCCGCCAGCTGCATTTTCAGAGACATCGCCAGATTGTCTTCAATATAAGGATTGCGCAGATAATCAATATCTCCGGTAGCCGTTGTCTTGCTCAGCCCATTGAAAAACATCACCTGCGCCATATCCACACCATTGATGTTTGTTGCCAGCCGCGTCGTATCCGCCACACCGTCACGATGCAGATCGATCACCACTTCTATCGAAGGATGATCCTGCAATATTTTCTGAATAGCCGGAGCTGCTACATTATACGCATGATCCCGGTCTGTATCATAGATTCCCGTATCATGTAATACATGATAACCGTATGTATCCTGTAAAATCTGTGTCAGACGGTTTCCGACCGCGATCACGGATGTGTTTGGATCTCCCTCCACAGAATCCGCATAGCCTTCGGAACCATGGGTATGATAGATCAGAATCTGTGGTACATCTTCCGTAGTTTTCTGGATCGTGCAATTCTTATTCAGCAGATTTTGCACCACCAGCTGTGAACTGTTGATGGTAGTGGATTTGTCCACTGTATAATAATGCTGGATCAGATAATCAAAATCATTCAATTTTTCCAGCGATACGAGATTTTCCCCAGCTGATGCTGATGCCGCCTCAACTGACGGATTACCATTTTCACCTGTCTGCGTATTCCCGGAACCTGTCTGGTCCACAGAAATGTCTTTATTTTCCTCTGAAGCATCCGCCGCCTGTGTCTCCTGCGGATCTTTCTTGGCCAGAATCTGCTCATAAGACAACTGACTCTCTGACTGCATATCATACATGGTTGTATCGTCTTCTTCTATATATAACGACTGTACCGCGCTGCCGGAAGCCAGCAGCGGTGCATACTGTTTCAGCATCTGATAACAGATCTGATATTGCAGCCGATTCCACAGATTGGTGTTATGGATCGCAAATACCGCTATAAGCGCAGTGAAAAACAGTACGAGGAAACCGGTTCCCCGCACTATCCAACGTACGCTTCTCTCTTTTCGCTTTCTTTTTCTTGTAACTTTCAACATTTTTCCCATATATATTATATATGAGGAATTTTTGAAATTATGTTACTTTTTTAAGTTATTTCATACACTCTTCTTTTTCTTTTGTATCAATAAATTTTTCTTTGAATAACACCTTTGTGTATGTATGAGTTTCATGAAATAAATACTCTTCAAATTTATCAACATCAAATAATTTTTTTCCCTTCTTCGCAAGCTTTTCATGATGATCATATATCAAATTTCTTGACTCTGATTCTATGCATGGAAGTTTCTTTCCTTCGTTATAAACCAGAATGTAATTAATATTATTTCTTGCAAAATCAAAATTTGGAATAATTTCTAACTCTACGAGCATAATCAAACTATCATACATTTTTCGATATATTTCATCTTTCTTTACTGCTCCATTTTTAAATTCAACAAAAAACCATTCATCTTTTGTATCAATATATAACGCATCATTAGACTTTGGTACACCTCTCCAGCCTTTTCCACGAGCATATTCATCAGGTATTTTGTCGAATTCTACTACTTTTATGTGACTGTCGCACATTGTCTGGTGATTTGTTTTATCCATAGATGCCTTTTTTAATGTACATACATGATTTTTTAATAACTCAGGGAGATTATTAATTACTGCTTCTGTCATTTAAGGTTCCTTTCAATGATTATTCAGTTCATATCTTAATGTATCTAGCATCTGAATTGGGGATGCCATTTTCTGATAAATCAGTTCAAGATTATCAGTTACACGATTCATAATTACTGTATCACCTTCCGTCTCTGAGAGATAGTAATTTACTTTATTTTCTGTTCCATATTTATACGAAAAAAGATTTAGTGCATCTACAAAATATGGACTATGTGTTGTTACAACAACAGATAAATCAAAATACTTCTGCAATAACACAATTAATTCTGCATATACAATCTGCCATTGCGGATGCAAGTGAATTTCAGGCTCATCTAAAATTACTACATCTTTTTCCTTTAAACTCCCATTTTCCAATAACATTTTTATAATTGTAAAGGACTTCATTCCCGTGGAGAGATTGTTTAATGCAATTGGTTCGGTAAAGCCTTCTTTTTTCAAATAAAATTCTTCTGCACTCTGGTTCAGAATAATATCACCATCTACTACTTCTTGCAGTTTTTTATAAATATCGCCCATTTTTTCTTTTACACGTACTGATTCAATCACTCCATCCATAATATTTCCTTCAAAACTATCTGTCAGCAAATCAATCAATGACTCATTTATAACATTTCTGGTATTGATTCTAACACCCGATAACTCATCAATTATAAATGGATTATCAATATAAATGGCTTTGTGAGTAAGTCCCACATTACTAATATATTCATTACACATATTATTCAAAAAAATTAATGTCTGTTTTTTCCCTTTAATCTCCAACGTTAAAATCGTTTCTTCATCTTTTTCAGTTAATAATGGAGAAATCTGAGCATGAAATACATTATTGAAATATCTTGATATAATTTCCAAAACAATATTTTCCTCTGGAAGATTCAATATTTCAATGATATTCTTCACCATATCATCAACCATGACATTCCAATACTCCCCTCGTTTTTCAACGGATATATGCAAAAACTTTTCTAGTGTATCTTCCACTGCTTTAGAAATCTCCTGATCATCCACTAATCCATTTTCATATATCTTCTCTTGAATACTTTGGTTAATATTTCGTGCAACAGTATAAATAGAATATGATATTGGCCGCTTTATACTATTTACTTCTGATAAATTATTTCGAAGAATCATTCTATTTGTGGTTTCAATTTCCTTCAAGCGTTCATCTCTAATCTTTTCTTCCACATTCGACAAAGCGTTAAATAATGAGAAAAGCACTTTTCCAACTGTACTTTTTCCAGTATTATTTTCTCCCGCTATTACAGTTATACCATCAATAATAATATCTGCCTGTTTAATTTTAGCAAAATTATTTATACTTAAATTTTATATCTGATTTTTGATTATCCGCATAAACACTATACTTTCAAACATT
>OFMG01000837.1_pt1 | contig 32905 bp, 26 predicted proteins | sample 1541751 | NCBI WGS metagenome assembly OFMG01 (sample SAMN04209232, study PRJEB22552) | human gut metagenome | biome: gut; material: feces | host: Homo sapiens | place: USA: Oklahoma
TCCGCTTACCATTTCGGTATATATCCAGATACAAACTCTTGCTGCCATTGGCCAATTCCTTCGTTCGAAGACGAATCGGCTCTTTCACTTTTATTGGTTTTCTGGTCCTTGGCATATTTGTGTCCTTTCATTTGTTATTTCCTATCACAAAGGTACAAATAAAAAGCGGAATCAAGAAACAAATAAGAAACAAAAATGCACCTAAAAAGAGCAAAACAACTGAAAACGTAGAAAACAACTGAAAATAAAAAATTGTATGTAAATTATTGATATATAGCTATTTTATCTATATTTATTTGGAGCTTGTTTTCATTTTATATATGTCTTTATGATTATTGGAAATGAATAGAAAAAGAAAGATACAAACAAGTCTTTTCGCCAAGATCCTGTTTATGGGAATGACAATATGGACAATGATGTCTTGCGATAATTCATTAGAGCGGCTGACAACAAATGAATATCCGAAATCGGGAAACCAAGCACAGACAGGACATGTTTTATGTGTTGTAATTGATGGCGCATCCGGAAAAGCTGTAAATGAAGCTTACACAACACAGAAAGCCCCTCATATTCGTTCGATGAGAGACAATGCTGTGATCACTTTTGAGGGTTTAGCGGACAGTCGCCATAAAGCGTTACCCGTATTTACCAATGAACGGGGATGGGCAAATATGATGACGGGAGTTACAACTCATGGGATTGGGTTGGATGAAGAATCGACTGGCGAGGTGAAACCTATTGAAGAGTTAGAGACTCCTTCTTTTTTAAGTAGAATCAAACAGCTTGATAATGAAAAGAAAATTAGCTTGTATACAGCGGATAATCGTTTTTATCAGGCATTTCGTAACAATGCAGATATTGCCCGGACATTAGACAGTGATCAGCAAGTGAAGAGTGCTGTTATTGCTGAAATTAATTCGGATACAGATCTGCCGTCAGATGTTATCCTTGTAGAATTTAATGGGGTGCAAAAGGCTGGTGCTGCGGATGCTTTTTATGATGGTTCGGGTAATCCTACAACGACTGTGATTGAAGCTATACAGGAGATCGATACCTATATTGGTGAAATACGGACAGCTTTGGAATCCAGAGAAAACTATAGAAAAGAAAACTGGTTGATTATTGTAACTTCTACTTATGGAGGTACTTATTCTGAAACTGTTCAGTCTGATTCATATTATGACGACCCGCGACTGAATACATTTACACTGATGTATAATTCTCGATTTGTAAGCAAAGTAGTTGGAAAACCAAGTGCTAGTGAACTTAATTACAAATATTTTACTCCTTTGTATGCTGGAAATAATCAAAAGTCAGTTGCTACTGTAGCTGATCCAAAATTATTTGAGATGGAAAATAATAAGTCATATACTGTTCAGTTTATGTATTACTCTACCACTAAAAAGAATAATTGGGTGAATATTCTTTCCAAATCAGATAAACATAAAGGTAGTAAAGGTTGGAATGTACATGGTGATGGGGGCCGTATTAAATTTCGTGTTGGAAATCGGGATGTGTGGACTAGTCAGCAATCCACTGACCCTTGGGTTAGTACGGATGGTAAATGGCATACTGTTACACTTGTATTTGATAGAGAGGCTGTTCGGTTCAGGGCCTATATAGACGGGAATTATAGTACGCATAGAGATCAACAGAATATGACTTTACCAACAAACTTGACATGTCCGGATTACCCGTTAACTATCGGGAAAATAGAGAACTCCCCGAATGAGAGTAACGCTGGATTCTGTGTGACGAATCTTCAATTTTATGATGTAGCATTACCTGAAGAATTTATTGAGAAAAATCACGGAGTAACTAAACTGGAGGAAGTGAAAAATGAATATTGGGATCATTTAATTGGTTACTGGCCATGCGATCGAGAAGAGGACTTGGAAAATCCTATCTTGAAGAATGTTTCGCAATATGCAGATTCATATGCAGGAAAATCTGATATAACCTTTGCCGATCAAACATGGACAACTGGTAATTCTGCTGAAGAACACTTAGCTCCAGCTCCGGATGACTCTTATTATCAAGCTGTTTTCAATAATGTAGATATCCCCTTACAAACTATGCAATGGTTGGGACTTTCTATTTCAGAATGGAAATTTGAAGGTGTAGGGAAAACATTTGAATACACTTTTATGGAAGAAAACTAAATATAAATAGACTGTTATGAGTAAGAATATATTAAAAAACAAAAGAAGCTGTGTATTCATTCTTCTATTCGTTTTGGGCACATCTGTGTGGCTCGGAGGATGTGATACAGCTTATAAATACGATATAACTGACGGTATAGATAATAATGGTGCCAGTGAACCGGATATTACAATAGATACCGAAGGGGGGATCGATGTCAGTATGTACGAAAAGGCACGTATTTTTCCGGGATTGGTAGATACAGCGAAAGAAGAACGGATTAACGCTACAATTGAGCTTGATTTGAATAAGCAATATATTGATTCCATCACTTTAGGAGTATCTAAAGTGCCACAGCCGATTTATAGTACGGGACTTTATGCCGGAGCCGGTGAGCAGGTAGCTATCACTGTGGAAGATAATACGATGGGACTTAGCGTAATTGTAGGCTCACACATGGATGATCTTACAGAATTGGCCCCTTATCAACGTATGCCTTTGGTATATGTTGCTAAAGCTTTGTTCCCAGGAAAGAATATAATAAAGAATCCATTGGGAGGACCCATCTGGATTAAAAAAAGTTTAGGGCTGAAAGCTTCCGGTACTTGTTCTTTAAAAATAGAAGGAGTATATAAATCACCAGATTTTGTAATAGGAGAGACGGACTTGCAAGATTGGAAGAGAAGAATATCAGAGACCACTGTTCCTTGGTTGGAAATAAGAGGAAAACATTTCGCTTTTACCGTACAGAAAGATCGTGTACTTGATAATTTGGAAAGTATTTCATCCACCCTGCAGGAAGTCGGTAAAGAATGGGATGAAGCAATTGAAGAGTTTTTCTTTGAATATTATGGATTAAAGATTGACAAGGATGCGGAAGAAAAGGAGCGTGCTCCGGAGTTTCCTTTTCGGGTTGTGTTGGATGTACAAGTTTTGGGAAACCTGTATTTGCGTAATAGTGACTATGCAATAGTTGCGATAAACAACACGTATATGCTGGAAGAAATGTTAAACCTTAGAACATTGAGAATTGGTAACTCTGTAGCTTTGTTGAGCGCAATCAATTCAATGTGTACCTATCGTTCACGTAATAATCCTTGGCCTGCTGATTATCGGACAGTGGCTAATGCAATCCCTTTGTACCGGATAGGAAAGAAGAATTTCTCAAAAGAGAATGCCTTTGGTGAAATCTTCCCTGGTGAAGAGAATATAACCACTTTATTCCCTAAAGCTATTGAGTATGCTATGGCTGATTCAAGTAAATGGGCGAAAGAGGATGCTGCAACCAAGTATGATGATAAGACAGCATATAAAGCATTCGACTTGTTAAGCCTTATTCAATTGGCTAATTATGACGATAACAATTGGGAAGCGATGAAATACCTGAATCTGAAGGCAAAAGAGGAACGGTCGATTGATAACTCAACTCTAAGTTATGCTTTCCGCATGTTATGTGACTATTTTAAACAGAACTTATGTCCGTTCTTTGATTATTGGGGGGTGGAGCAATTGGACGAGGATAGAAAATATGCCGAACAATACCCGTTAATGGATAAGAAAATATGGGAGTATAATCCGTTGAATCCTCAACAGTTAAAGGATTATGATGTATCTTCATATTGTTATCGGCATAGTCGTAGAGACTGGAAGGTGTCTGCGTATGATAAAGGCTATGGCATAAATTATGATGGTGATTCCAGAAAACCTGAATATTTGATTGATGGGGAAAAGAAGACTAATTGGAGTTCTGGTAAGATTAATGACAAACCTTTGGAGTTGCCTTATTATATCATTTTTGATTTGAACAAAGTCTCTGATATTGATGGAGTATATTTGGCAAATGGTTATTCCAATCAGTGCCTGGCTGATGTTCATGTTGAATATATTGGCTCTGAAGTTGCCGATCCTTATGATATCAATGCTCCATGGGAAACGTTGCTGCAGGTTACTGACCCCAATGTAGTGAGGGCAAACTTGAAGAACGAGCGTTTCTTTGATTGCCCGAGAACTCAAGCCAGATATCTTCGTCTTAAAATCTCAAATCCCAATACGATCGTGTTTAAAAGTGATTCAGATTTGACAGAGGAAGAAAAAGCAAATCAGAAGAAGTACCATTCTTTCGCAGAGTTTGGAACTTATTACAAGAAACCATAAAAGAAATCATATATGAAAAAGCTTATAAATATAGTTATTGTTGGGGTAGTCGGATTACTTATCATTTCCCTTCATTATTCTTGTACTACGTATGAGGCACCGGATGGGATTGCAGAGGATGGGTTTGACTCTGATTCTGTGATATCAACAACTATCCACCGTAAAGTTCTTTGGATCAATATAGATGGAGCGGTCGGAAGTATAGTAGAGAAGAAGATGCCTCAGGATGGTACTATTGCCAAAATGCTGAAACATAGTAAATACTCATGGGTGGGGTTAAGTGATAACCGCACTTTACAGAAAGAGGGTAGCGAGGATCCTGTAACTTGGGCAACTATGATGACTGGAGTAAATCCTGAAAAACATCAGATTACCGATGAGTCGTATGTGGCCAACATGGAATACGATCCGAGTAATCCGAATGAGAAAGTAATCCAATATCCAACGATTCTACATCATATTGCAGATAATGATTCAGAAAACCCGACATTATGCGTAACCCCTTGGGACAAGTTGAATAAGAATTTATTAAATGCAGCACAAAAGACCGTAACTACTGCGAATGATGAGGAAACTAAAAATGTGATATTGGAGTATCTGAAAAATAGTGATTTTAATTTTACACTATTAAGTTTCTCGGGTATGTTAGAAGCTGGTAAGTCTGGAGGATTTTCCGCCAATAATGTCAATTATATCACAGCACTTCAATATATAGATGCATATATTGGTGAATTCTTGCAGGCAATTGATGAAAGAAAAAATGCTTTTTATGAGGACTGGCTGGTTGTTGTAACATCTAATCATGGTGGAAAAGAAGACGGTAGTTATGGGGGAAACTCTGCAGAGGAACGAAATACGTTTGGGATATTCTACTATCCACATTATACGGAACAGAAGATGCTAGGAAAAAAAATGTATGGAGCTTATTTTGATTCATCCAAAGCACAAGGGATTGTTTTAGATACGGTTTCTACAAACATTAAATATGCAATAGGAGAAAATTCTAGTTTCTCTGTGGAATTTATCATGCGTATGAATCCCCGTAAGGATGGATCTTACAAAGGTGATAATTGGAATGCTATTTTCTCAAAAAGCGGCAGTTGGGGAATCTTTCGGCAAAGAGAAACTGCTTCTCTTCGTATTGAAGGATCTACTGGAGCTTTAGAAGAAGCGGTGGCAGCATTTAATGATCCTCAATGGCATAATTATGGTTTTAGTGTTGCTCCAATGAACAATGCTCAATCACGAGAATGGATTGTTGCTTTAGATGGTAAGATAATGAAAAAAGGTACTAAGGATGTTCGTGGAGTAGCAGACAACAAATCCCCATTGCGTATTTGCGACCATGTTCCCACTTCATTTTATGTATCAGAAATTCGGTTATGGAAAAAAGCACTTACAGAAAATGAGCTGACACAGCAGGCAGCGTTATTAGATATATCATCAAATGATGCCCATTTTAAAGATTTACTTGCATACTGGAAATTGAATCCGGATGAAGTGAAAGATGCTAGTAAACAAGATACGCTGGTTATCAAAAATCAGATAGCGGATGGATTAGATTTGTTATATGTCAATCTGGATAAACAAAATAGCGAAACATTTAAAGAGAAAGCATTTGTTGAGTTACCTAATACGTTTCCGACGTATGTGTCAACAGGTAATCTAATAATGGAGAACACGCTGGTTGTTCCACAAGTTCTTTATTGGTTGAATATGTCGACAAATACAATTCTGGATGGTTTTAAATTTATAAATAATTATGCAAGTTCTGAAGAATGGCGAGATTTGCCCGAAGATGAATGACTCAGAACTGTGGAAGGATATTTTTCCTCAAATAAAAGAAGATGATTGGGAAACCGTGGAACAATATCTTAATAAAGAACAGGACAACTTTGTTGTTAAACTACGACAGGATTACCCCTTGCTATCGGAAGAGGATATTCATATTATTGTTCTATTGCGATTAGAAGTTTCTCATGAAAAGATTGCTCGTCAGTTTCATATCTTGTTAGCTTCTTTTCGGACAAGAAGGTATCGGATAAAGAAAAAGATGAGAATTGAAGATGAGTATCATTTAACGAAGTTTATCCGAAGACTTTATGTGTAATTGAGGTTCGTTGAATGTTTATATTGTTATTAAACGTAGACAAATGAGGTGTTTTTCTTATTTGTCTACGTTTGGTTTTAGGATAAATGTATGAAAATGTTTATATTGTGAAGGATATTAGAAGGAAGGTGTAATATGAATAAATGAAGCACAGCTAAGATAAAATGAGTTTGGTCGGACTGTGACTTTTGATAATTCTATCTTTGTTACTTTTAAAAAGTATCTTATGAAACATTTTAGTCTGAAATTTAAATTGTCAAGGTGTGTAATACTGAAATATCTAGTTCTAAAGTTTGCAATCTTTGGAATAATTATTCCTTTGAATGGGTTTGCTCAGGGAGCAAGCAGCGAGTTGACTAAAGAAATCGATTTCAGTAGTGCAGTAACAAGGATCACTCAAAAGTATGAATATTGGTGTGTTTATGCATGCTTGGAGTCTTTAAATACGAGTCTGCCGCAATGTACTCATTGTTTTAATTTTCTGCATCGCTTTTATATGAATGGTGCATCTAATCCATATCAATTAGTAAGTGATGAGGACTTTAAAGATGCTATAGATAAACTGGAGGCTGATGCTGATGAAACTTGTAACTCTTCAGATATTTATGAGAAATTTGGTGTCTCTGGAGAGTCCTTGGATGCATATCTTTTGTCTGAAGGGTTTTCAGAATCTAGTATGGTAAGTTTTATAAGGAAGATTTCTAAAAACGATGAGGGTAATCCATCAATTACTTTTTTTATTGATATGGATGGAAATACAGGACATTGTGTTGTTTTTCTAGGATCTAAACTGTATAATAATAGTTGGGATGATCCTGAATCAAAAATATACTTAATGAATCCAGCGTTTAAAAGTATAAGAGAAGCTACACTTACTGAAATTAATGATACATGTGATATAATATACTGTAAATAAAATTGTCTAATTATGAAATCAATATATTTATTGTTTTTCTCTTTTGCTCAATTAGTGTTCTTTTCATGCAGTGAGCAAGGAATATACATTAATAATGTTTCTAATCAGGTTATTCAAAAAGATATTGCAATCACTCGTGCGATTAGCAATCTAACCCCCAACTGCAGTTTACTTATTGAAATAGATGAGAATGCTCAAGATACTGTACTTGAACGATTAAAACTTAATATAGCCAGAGAATGGTATAGTCATAGAAAAGGCTTGTCTTTGCCTTTAATAGATTCTACTATAAAATTTGTACCGGTAATTGATACGCCATCTTTACCGTCTATTACAGATTCTGATAAAATACTGATGCCTCAAAAAGATTTTGCTAGCTTCTATGGACAGAATGAAAAAGGGGAGACTCTGTACTTCTATGCTTTATATACAGACAGGAGTAATTTTACAAAAGAAACTAATCCTCGGATGTATAGAGACCAGGTTGAACTGTTCGGGCAAGAATATGCTGATAGGGTGATTGAGAAATTGAGAAATGCCAAAGGTCCTGAACGATGGGAAATTATTGTAGTATCCCCACAAGACCCGGGACATAAAGAATTTGAATATGCAAGAGAACATTCTGATGATGGTTCTTTTTTCATTCTGACCAGAGGGAGAACATATCCACGTGTCTGTTTCTTTGTGAATAACAAGCCTTATTATTGTTGTGAAACGCCACAACACGAGTTGGGTATGAGACTATTGGAGGATTATTTAAGAAGATAATGTAAATAGACATGGTCGATTCAAAGGAAAGGACTACCATCCGATTTATTATATTTTGCCATTGCTCTTGAAGCTCATCAGGCTAATGATATTTTGTAATACCGAAGCATAATTATATAACGACTCAATACTGATGGCTTACTTCACATTTTCGTGAAACCCTTATTGGAAGGGAGAAGGCGGGTGAAGGGTTAGAGTTTCACCCGCTCTTTCATTTCTTATTCTTTGTATTTCACAGCTACCGAAACCCTGTAATTGCCCGGAACGGGTGTGTAAATGGGTTGGTGGGTAGTCCCTTTGTTTTGCAACTTCTTTTCTGCGATCAATCTTTTAATATGGCGGTATGCAGTAATTTGTGTCATTCCACAGAGGTACTGGAAGTCTTTCCGAGTGATCAGTTGGTTTTCTGCAAAATACTTTGTCAATTCCATATCTATCTCCACTTCGGAAAGTCCGGCAGAATGCGGCCTGTATTTTGAACGGTGGAATTCCATATCGGAAAGTTCGGCTTTCAGTTCTTTGTCTGCTTTGAATTTGATTGCTTTCAGTTTAACTTTATGCACTCGCTTATCTTTAGGATCCCGTATTTCTTCTTCGCAGGAAAGAGTTACTTGTAGATATCCCAATCCGTCGATATGCACCTTTTTCCCTTCTTTAAGGCATTGTGCCACTTCGTATTTCAGTTCTTCCAAAGTTGCTGTCACATCAGACGGGCTTAATGAACAGCGATCGTGAATCCGGTAAACCAGTTTTTTCGTATTTACTGTTTCATAACTAATCGGACGCGCATGATATCTTACCTTGTTTTTCTTCTCCTTCGGCATCGGAGTCTTATATAGTTCAAATTGTACTGCCATAGTCTTTCTTTTTTCTTTAGATGTTTGTAGATTATCTTTTTGATGTTTCTTAATTTTCTTCTTGATATCTGTTATTTATCATTGTTGCGATAAGTGCTTATCATTAACATGATATATGCATGTCATTACTGTGATAAGATATTATCATTATTGTGATAAACTATAAATGTCGGTACCAAAGATAAGGTTTAATTAGGAGATAAACAAGAAATAATAAGGTAAAACGCCAAGTTCATTTTTATAAAAATGAAGGGATTAAAAAGTTGTAAATCCCATATTTCGGATATTATATTCGCATCCATTAAATACTAAAAACGAAATTTTATGGACAAGAAAAGTGTGCTGCTTTCATTATGGCAGAAGTTTGTAAACCGCTTTTATAAAAGTGGAGAGTGTGAAGGATTAATGGAAGACGTATTAAAGCCTTCGGTTAGTTATTATGAAGAGCCTAAAGAGAGAAAGGGGCTCAAAGAGAGGGATTCGCTTTCTAAAACGAAACAGTTGGCTGAAAGTGTAGACCTTTTCTTGAAATCTCATTATGATTTCCGTTATAATGTGCTGACGGAAGAAACAGAATTTCGTTTGTTGGAACAGATGAACGAGGGATTTCAGCCTGTCAATCAACGTGTGTTGAATACGATCTGCCTGGAAGCGCATGAGGCCGGTATTGCATGCTGGGATCGTGATTTGTCGCGGTGTATTTATTCCACTCGTATAGCAGAATATCATCCTTTTAGGCTGTATCTGGATGAATTGCCGGAGTGGGATGGGATAGATCGTGTGTCTGCATTGGCACGACGGGTTTCCGAAAACCCGTTGTGGGAAAAAGGATTCCGTATTTGGATGTTGGGGATGACGGCACAATGGATGGGGGTAATGGGCAACCATGCGAATAGTGTAGCTCCCTTGCTCATTAGTACAGAACAGGGATATTTTAAATCTACCTTTTGTAAGTCTTTACTCCCTCCTGTACTTCGGCGTTATTATATGGATAAGGTGGATTTGACAAGTCAGGGAAATGTGGAACGCAGACTGGCGGAGATGGGACTTCTCAATTTGGATGAATTTGACAAGTTTTCTCCTGCAAAAATGCCTTTGTTGAAGAATCTGATGCAGATGGCTTCATTGAGTTTGTGCAAAGCTTACCAGAAGAACTATCGTGTCTTACCACGAATAGCTTCTTTTATTGGTACGTCTAACAGGAAAGATTTGCTCACTGATCCAACTGGTAGCCGCAGGTTTATTTGTGTGGAAGTAGAGCATCCTATTGATTGTGAAGCGATTGAACATGAACAACTTTATGCGCAGTTGAAAACGGCAATTCTGTCCGGTCAACGTTATTGGTTTACGAAAGAAGAAGAACAGGAATTGCAAAAGAGCAATCTGTCGTTTTACCGTCAAGGGCCAGTGGAAGATGTGTTGCGTGCTTGTTATCGGTCGGCGGAAAGAAGAGAGGAGTGTGATCTTCTTTCTGCGGCTGATATATTTCAATGTTTAAAAAGGAGGAATCCTGCAGCTATGCGTGGTGCAAATCCGGCAAGTTTGGCGCAAATATTGGTAGCGGTGGGGATAGAACGTAAGCATACTAAGTTTGGAAATGTGTATCGGGTGGTAAAAATTGGGTAAGAGAGAACCGGTTTGGGTGATGCCTTGAGTGACGGCTTGGGTGAAGGGGGAGACTTTCACCCGCTTTAGCCTATGGATAGGGTTCTGTAGCGAAAAGGTGAAGGGCTTATAAAAATTACTTGGAATGTGAGAATGTCACTCGAAAATAATGTTTATCTTTGAATAATTATTAAATGAAGAATAACTATGGATAGTGTGATACGCAAATTTCCTATTGGTATACAGAATTTCGAGAGTTTGATAAACGACGGTTATGTATATGTAGACAAGACAGCGTTGGTGTATAGGATGGCGACTACCGGTCGTTATTATTTCCTTAGCCGTCCCCGCCGTTTCGGGAAGAGTCTGCTGTTATCTACCATTGAAGCTTATTTGAGCGGAAAAAAAGAACTCTTCAAAGGGCTTGCCATTGAGAAGCTGGAACAGAAATGGGAAGAACATCCTATCCTGCATCTGGATCTGAATACGGAGAACTACAAAGAACCGGATAGCTTGCGAAGACGGCTGGACAGTACTCTTTCTTATTGGGAGCAACTTTATGGTACAAGGGCGGTGGAGACCTCTTTGCCGTTGCGCTTTGAAGGGATTGTAAGACGTGCTTGCGAGAAAACAGGGCATCGTGTGGTTATCTTGGTGGACGAATACGATAAGCCTATGTTGCAGGCTATCGGTAACGAGACATTACAGGCGGAATATCGTAATCTGTTGAAAGCTTTTTATTCCGTGCTCAAGTCGCAGGATAGATATATAAAGCTGGCTTTCCTAACCGGTGTGACGAAATTCGGCAAGGTGAGCGTATTCAGTGATTTGAACAATCTGAATGATATATCGATGGACTATCGTTACATGGATATTTGCGGCATTACGGATAAGGAACTTCATGAAAACTTTGATGGCGATGTGGCATTATTGGGTGAAAGGAACGGCTTGACGAAAGAGGAATGCTACGTCAAGTTGAAAGAACAGTATGACGGTTATCATTTCGATTATGATACTGTAGGACTTTACAATCCATTCAGTATCTTTAATACGTTGTCTAAGCTGAAGTTCTCCGATTATTGGTTTGAGACAGGTACTCCGTCTTTCTTGGTTTATCTGCTGAAACATTCCAACTATAGGTTGGATAGGATTACCGAGGAGCAGGTTTCGGGCGATTTACTGAATAGTATAGATTCTATGTCGTGCAATCCCATTCCTGTTATTTATCAAAGCGGATATTTGACGATAAAAGGATATGATAAAGAGTTTGGTATTTATCGATTAGGCTTTCCAAATAAGGAAGTTGAGAATGGTTTTATTAAGTATCTGTTACCTTTTTATACGCCTGTGACAGAACAGGAATCCAGTTTTATTATTACCAGCTTTGTTATGGATATACGTCAAGGTAATGTGGATAGTTTCATGCAGCGTCTGCAATCCATGTTTGCCGATACCGACTATAAGATAGTGGGGAAGATGGAGCTTTATTTTCAGAATGCGATGTACTTGGTAGTTAAGATGATGGGATTTTATACCGATGTGGAACGTACTACCAGCAATGGTCGTATCGATGTTGTGCTGCAAGCCAAAGACTATATCTATGTGATGGAACTGAAATTGGATGGTAGTGCTGACGAGGCTTTACGTCAAATAGAGGAAAAAGGGTATGCTTTGCCTTTCGCCAAGGATTCTCGTAAATTATATAAGATCGGTGTGAACTTTTCTTCCGAGATACGTGGAATTGTGGAATGGAAAATAGTGGAAGATAATTCTTAAGATGCCAAGTGCTATTGATATCGAATAGCCGCATACACTAATCTTTGACAGTTTAGGTATGCGGCTTACTTATATGTTGGGGATGTGTCTTAGTCTTGACACATCCCCTTTAATTTATAGCGTATGAGCAACTGTTTATGAAGGAAGATTCAGGCATGATTTATTTTTGCCCCTCTTTGAATGATTATCGGACTTTTTATAAAGCCGTATATTAAAGATTTGGAACTTTTTGAATGATTAGAGTACCCGTTTCTCTATTATTTTTAAGAACTTTGCCATTGTGAATTAGTTCGATGACTTGCGTTGGCTATAAATTTAAAGTTAATAATAAAAAAAGAATAGACATGAATTACACAAAAATGAAATTTGGTTTAAAGAAAGGGATAGTGGGTGTATGCATCTTGGGAGCAATACTATTGTTTACTACCCCGCTTTTGGCACAAACGAATGGTAAATCTGGTAAAGGACTGTACGAACTGTTTAGTACTAAACTGCCGGATGGGGCACAATGGGTAAAAGATAATAAGTATGTTCGGAAAGGAGGGTACTCAAAAAAGACAGAAAACTATATATATGTAGGAGCTGCTAAAAGTCCCGCAGAAATGACAGGTTTATCCATCCCTATCCGAGAAAACCCGGGACCGGGTGAATATCGTTATATTACTTTTGCCTGGGTGAAATGGGGGGGAGAACAGATTGGAATGAAATTTCATGTTTCCGAAAAGTCAGCCAGTCAAAAAGGAAAGAAATATGATTTTACTTATATCGCCGGAGAACCAAAAGATTTGATAAACCAGTTGAAAGGTCTGGATCTTGGTGACAAGCCTGGACACTGGATGGTGATGACACGCGACCTTTGGAAGGATTTCGGTAATATTACGTTAACCGGAATGTCATTTATTTGTCCTGAAAGGCGTGATGCTGGTTTTGATGAAATCTTTTTAGCAAAGACACAGGATGATATAAAAAATGCTCCGAAAGTACTTCCGAGTGAGGTTGCTACTGTTGTTCCGGCAGTGGAGGAAGATGATGAGTTGATGTATGATGAGGCTGTATCAGATAGTATTGCTGCTGATCAGGGGGTGCACATCGATTGGGGAGCACAGATTAAGGCAGGTGGTACAATGATGTATCCATTGTATTTGTTGGGATTGATAGCTCTTGTAATTGCAATTCAGAGACTGATAACTTCGCGTCAAGGTCGCCTGGCTCCGAAACCTTTGTGCAAAAGTGTCAATGAATGTTTGGCAAATGGGGATTTGAAAGGAGCATTGGCTGCTTGTGACAAGTATCCTTCTACGCTAGCCAACTCACTACGTTTTATTTTTGAGCATGTGAAAGCCGGGCGTGAGGCTGTTAGCCAGACGGCAGGTGACATGGCTGCACGTGATATTCGTACACATTTGGCACGTATATATCCTCTTTCTGTTATCGCTTCACTGGCTCCGTTAATAGGTTTGTTAGGTACTGTGGTCGGTATGATCGAGGCGTTTGGCCTGGTTGCTTTATATGGTGATGAAGGTGGTGCCTCTATTTTGTCTGATTCTATTTCTAAAGCATTGATAACAACTGCTGCCGGTTTGATTATAGCTGCTCCTGCCATTGCTTTATACTTTATTATCAAGAATCGTATCATGCGTATGGCTTCACTGGTAGAGGTAAAAGTGGAAGAAGTGATTACCAAATTGTATCTGGACAACAAGGAGGAAAAGAATGAGACTGAATTATGATGACGATGATAAGGTAGAAGTGCAAATGTCTCCTTTGATAGACTGTGTGTTCTTGCTGCTCATTTTCTTTTTAGTAACTACGATGATGAAAAAATGGGAAATGCAGATTCCGTTAACGCTTCCTACAATGACTTCAAGCCTTTCCACTACACGGGCAGGTGAGGAAGCGGTGATTATCGCAGTAGATGAAAAGAAGAATGTGTATCAGGTAGTAGGGCATGATGCCTATTCAGGTGAAAGCACTTATTTGCCTGTAAAGGATTTAAGCGCTTTTCTTTCCGAATTGCGTAATAGCCGGGGAGTGGAAACAAATATAGATGTGACGGCCTATCGTACTGTACCGGTAAGTACAGTGATAGAAATCTTCGACCAATGTCAAATACAGGGGTTTACACATACACGTGTACGCCTTGGAAGCAAACCCTATTAAGCCTATGAGACTATCATTATTTAATAACGAGGACGAACCGGAAGTTTCTATGTCTCCTTTAATCGACTGTGTGTTTCTTCTGCTTATTTTCTTTCTGGTATCTACCATGACGAAAGTGAAAAATAGGGATATTCCCGTTGATCTACCAACTTCACAATCGGCCGTTAAATTGAAGCCGGATGATAAGCAGGCTATTGTAGGATTGGATGCCGATGGTAATTTTTATTGGGACGGGCAACCTTGTTCTACCAATTTTATGATGGAACAGTTACGACAGACATGTATCACTGACCTGGGAAAGCGTATTCGCATTGATATGGACAGGCATACTCCGTTCGGACGTTTTGTAGAAGTGATGGATGCTTGCCAGTTTTATAACTTAACTAATATAGGAATCAGGACGTATGACGAAAACTACAACAGGGAGTAGCCGTCTGACGGTTATCCTATCATGGATGATAGCATTGATTTGTTTTGTGGGCGGAGCACTCTATATTTGGAAGATGCCGTCTCCGGATCAGGAGGTGATAGCTTTGCAAATGAAACAGCAGAAAAATCAAAAGTCCAGAAAGAGTTTGACGGAAAAGGTAAAACAGGAACAGGCACAACGGGCATTACCTGCTAATTATGCCAGGCAGCTGGTGGAGCAGTCAGAGGTCTTGGTTAAAAAGAATCTGGAAGAGCAGGTGAAGAAGTTCCAAACGATGGCTGAAACAATGAGACGGCGTAAAGAAGATATGCTGACGAAAGTGGAAAAAAGAAAATTGCCATGGGGAGCACCTGCTGATGCGAATGATACATCGAAAGCGCGGGCTATTCCTCGAGCAGGAAATCCGTCAGATAATGCTTCTGTCGAAGAACTTTATGCTGTATTACGTGACTATGAGGCTGAAATTCAACAAAGTCATTTGGCTGTGAGTGCTGCTAAACAGTCTTTATCCAAGGGACAGTCGTTTCCTGAAGTGTATAGTTCTTTGAAAGCGGGTAATTCACGTATGCCGAGTTTTGATGAATTGATAAGGATGCAGTCAAGGGATGGTGAGTGGGCAACTTCGGCAGGTAGTAATGCTAGTGGAGGATTAGAGATAAAGAGTACTGCTGATTTGAATAATTATCGTGGGTTGCTCGGACAAGCTACTCGTCAGGCAGGGTTGGCGCAATCTCGTTTGGAAGGTCTGTTCGGGGCAGTTCGTCAGGCAGGTAATCCTGGAAACGGAATGGGACAAGGTAATGGCAGCTCGGGTAATGGAGGCTCTGGAGGTAATGGTAGCGGTAATGGAAATGGAACTGGTATGGGAGGAAGTGGAGAAGTTTCTGCTCCCGGAGGCGGAAAGGGAACATTCAGTGCTTATTCAGGATCGAAGTTGAGCAAGGAAATGGTGAAAGCACAAGCGTTGCCCGGACGGCGTTTCTCTAAAGATGCAGAACGTAAGGGATGGCTCTATATCAATACATGGTATATGATTGGACCGTGGGAGAGCTTCGGTCGAGAGGATTTTTCCATCGTTCATCCACCTGAAGTTTCTATTGACTTTGATGCTGTATATACTGATGGACAGATAGGAACAGGAATTGCGGAAACGGATTCCGATCCGCTAAAAGTTATCGGAGACGAGGTACAGCTTGACGGGACGCTACGTTGGAAGTTTATGCAAAGTGAATCGATGCACAATGTCCCACCTGTGACTACCGGACATTCAACTTACTATGCTTATACCGAGCTTTACTTTGATGAGGCTACTACGATGCTGGTAGCTATCGGTACGGATGACAGCGGGCGTGTATGGATTAACGGCAAGGATGTATGGCGTGACTATGGAACTAGTTGGTATAATATTGATGAACATATCGCTCCTTTTCAGTTTCGACAGGGGTGGAATAAAGTTTTGGTCCGGCTGGAGAATGGAGGTGGCGGGCCGTGTGGGTTTAGTTTTTTGATTATTCCCCAAAGTAAATAGATAGATGTGTGTTTAGTTTTAATAGAAAGATTGTTTAAGGATTAATTATTGGTAGAAGTTATGTGAAGGCTTTATGTGCCTTCCATAACTTTCTTTTTATGAATTTGATGGAACATGGTACATATAGGTCAGTTGATACAAAAAGAATTATACCGTCAAAATCGGTCTATTACTTGGTTTGCGGAGCAGCTATGTTGTTCTCGAAGTAATATTTATAAGATTTTCTCTCATTCTGATATCAATACTATGTTACTTCTCAAAATATCAGTGATTCTTCATTGTAATTTTTTTCGATATTATTCGGATACTTTAGGAAATATTGAAAAAATGTAAACTTTTTGGGTACACAGTTCTCTTCTTTATTCTGCTTATTTTCCTTATCTTGTCACTGTTAATTAAAAACAGATGTGTTATGGATGTTCAACTTTGTAATTTGATAAAGAGTTATTGTATCTGACAGTATGTGAGGCTGATAGTTTTAAGAATATGTGACGTAAGTTTTGGTAAGATGAAAGAAGGTAAACAAAAGTGCCGGATATTGAAGACAATCCGGAAGCAGATAGCGGAAGCGAATGACATAAAGCTTGTAACATCTAAATGTAGATATCGGGGAGATTGCCTAGGTACATGTCCAAAATGTGAAGCTGAAGTCCGCTATTTAGAAGAGCAACTTCTTTTTCGTCAAAGAATAGGACTGGCTGTCAAAATAGTAGGTGTTTCGTTGGGAATGTCTACTATGGGGACTACTTCTTTATATGGACAAAAGGTGGGAGAAGATAGTTTGAAGAACAATTGTACTATGCTTCCACAAGTAGAGGTCGTAGGATGGAAGGCTGTTAGAAAAGTTTCGGTTGCAGGAGGAATTGTCCTTGTTTCACAAGATAGACATTCTGTTTCTGTAGAAGGAATAGTAATGGATAAATGCGGTCATCCGATAATAGGAGCAGAAATTGTAGAAAAAGGGACTGCTCATAGGACGCTCTCTGACCTCAATGGGCGATTCATCCTTCAAATATCCGGAAAGAGAGCAGTTTTGAAGGTTAATTACCCCGGTATGAAAACGAAGAGTGTGAGAGTAAGGAAGAGAAAGGTCAAGGATATAAAAGTAGTGTTGCATAAGAGTCGCAGAGTATGGGACGAAATACTATAAAAACAATTAGGATATGAATTTAGTATTATTGAATTTTGTTTGGAGCGGTGTCCTTATAGGAGAAAGCTTTATCCGTTTTTGGTATATAATACCGGCTACCATTGTTATTGAAATGGTAATAATTAAATTGATGACTTCTCATCCGTGGGGAAAATCATTACTTATCTCTACAGTTGGAAACTTGGTTTCTGGAATTATTGAGACTATTGTTATAGGATGTGCCAGTATATTAATTGATTTTCTGTTTGGTTCGGATTTCTTTCCGACTATGCTCATTACTTGGATTCTGATGTTTGCCGGAAGTTTCGGGCTTGAATACTTGACCGTGAGATGGATCTTTAAAGATAAGAGCCGGGCAGTGATGTGGGCGATACTTAGTGGAAATGTTTTGAGCTATTGCTTCATTGTAATTTCTTTGCTTGTTAAATACTGGATTAAATAAAAGTTTGAAAGTAGTTATGGCTGTATTCTATCTTATTTCCGTTTTATCCATATTAATAGTGTTTATTGTGCCTTGCATTATTGGTACTAGATATATGATAAAAAAACAAATAGCATGGCACATTCAGATTCTTTGGTTATTATTGATTGTATTGACTAGTTATGGTGGGCTTGTAGTTTGTATGCTTTATAACAAGGATATCTGATAGTTCTTTCCTCAAAAAGACAATTTTCTATATATTGAATGATTTTTGTACGGTTTTGACGCATTTTAGAACCTTTCTGTCCTAAAAAGCATGCATCTTTGTTTCCTAAATAATAACCACGAAAAACTGTATAATTAATGAACTTTAGAAAAATTTCTTTTTGGGTATTAAGCTGTGTTTTCAGTATTAGCATGGCAGGATGTAAATCAGGTAAGAGTAACAATCAGAATGAAGCAATTACCGATAGTGTATGGACAAAGTCAAAGGTTATTGAGACTATTAAGAAAGTAAATGACTATTGGCAGGCGGAGAATCCGGAACCGGCATTTGCCTTTTGGCATCCGGCTGCTTATCATACCGGAAATATTGCAGCTTATGAAGTAACCGGTAATGAGACTTACAAGAAGTATTCGGAAGCATGGGCTGAAAAGAATCAATGGAAAGGAGCTACTTCTGATGATAAATCCAAGTGGAAATATAATTATGGTGAAACGATGGAACATGTTCTCTTTGGAGATTGGCAGATTTGTTTCCAGACTTATATTGACTTGTATAACATGGACCGTGAGCCGGCAGAGTATAAAATAGCCCGTGCCAAGGAAGTGATGGAATATGAAATGTCAACTCCCAACAATGATTATTGGTGGTGGGCAGACGGATTGTATATGGTAATGCCGGTGATGACCAAACTTTATAAGGTTACAGATAATCAGCAATATTTGGATAAACTCTATGAGTACTTTACTTATGCTAAAAATCTCATGTATGATGAGGAGAGTGCCCTGTTTTATCGCGATGGAAAATACATCTACCCGAAACATAAGACAAATCAAGGATTGAAAGACTTTTGGTCTAGGGGTAACGGTTGGGTGTTTGCAGGTTTGGCTAAAGTTTTGCAAGACTTACCCGAAAATGATGTACATCGTGCTGAATATATTACCATATACCAGGCTATGGCTAAATCATTGGCTGCTGCACAACAGGAAGAGGGATACTGGACTCGTAGTTTGTTGGATCCGGTGCAGGCTCCGGGACGTGAAACGAGTGGGACAGCTTTCTTTACTTATGGGTATCTTTGGGGCGTGAATAATGGGCTTTTGGATAAATCAATTTATGAACCTGTTATAAAACAAGGCTGGAAATACTTGACTGAAATAGCTTTGCAACCTAATGGGAAGATAGGCTATGTACAGCCAATCGGTGAAAGAGCAGATCAACATAAGAATGTCGGGCCAGAGACGACTGCGGACTTTGGGGTAGGAGCTTTCCTGTTGGCGGGTTCTGAAATGGTGAAATATCTGAATAATTAAAATTGTTTTTTATATTTGAATGTAATGATGAAAAATAAAAATATCCTGGTCTTTATTTTATTGTGTGTTAAGCACAGTAACGTATGCCAAAAAGGTGAAGGTAGAAAAAGAGATCAGCGATCGTGAATATTGGACACAGATGGCATATAAGATTGCTGCTCCTGTATTGAGTAATATGAGCAAAGGGGAGTTGAAGAAAAATATGCAGGTCGAGATCAGCCCAACATGGGATGGACGCAGTAAGGATGTGACGTACATGGAATGTTTCGGACGTTTGATGTCCGGTATTGCTCCTTGGCTTTCTTTGCCGGACGATGATACGGAAGAAGGTAAAATGCGCAGGCAATTGCGTGAATGGGCTTTGAAGAGCTATGCACATGCTGTTAATCCGGATAGCCCTGATTATCTCTTATGGAGAAATGAAGGACAGCCTTTGGTAGATGCAGCTTACATTGCCAGTAGTTTTCTTCGTGCTAAAAAGCAGCTTTGGGAACCGCTGGATGAAGTGACAAAACAACGTTATATTAAAGAATTTCAGTTGTTGCGTCGGATTGATCCTCCATACACTAACTGGCTATTGTTTTCAGCTATGATTGAATCTTTTCTGATGGAAGCCGATGCACAATACGATTTGTTCCGTATTCATACAGCTGTTCGAAAAGCAGAAGAGTGGTATGTAGGTGATGGCTGGTATTCGGATGGAGAAACTTTTGCATTCGATTACTATAATAGTTATGTGATTCAACCTATGTTTGTACAAGTAATGCAGACTGTCAACGATCATAAAGTAATATTGCATGACCGTAGTTTGGAGATGCAAAAGAAAACAGAAGATTTGGCTAAAAAACGTATGCAACGTTTTGGGATGATTTTGGAACGTTTTATATCTCCTGAAGCATCTTTTCCGGTATTCGGTCGTTCTATGACTTATCGTTTGGGAGTTTTTCAGCCATTGTCGATGCTTTGTTGGAAAGAAATGTTGCCTGAAGAGCTTCCTGAAGGGCAGGTTCGTAATGCATTAACTTGCGTCATGAAACGTTTGTTTGCTGTTGATGGTAATTTCAATGAGAAAGGATTTTTGCAATTAGGCTTTGCGGGGCATCAGACCGGGCTAGCGGATTGGTATAGTAATAATGGAAGTATGTATATTACATCAGAAGTATTTCTACCATTAGGACTTCCTGCCAATCATTCTTTTTGGACTTCAAAACCTCAAGACTGGACCTCTAAAAAGGCGTGGAGTGGACATGAATTTCCCAAGGATCATGCAATACATTATTAAATGAAGAAATTTTTATTTACTATAGGACTGTTGGCTGTCTCTTTTGCAACTCTGTGGGGACAATTCAAATATGTGAAAGTGGATGCGCCATTTTCAATGAAGCCAATAAAAGAGTTTATATATCCTGATCAAGATTTCTCCATTGTAAATTATGGTGCTGTAAAAGGAGGAGAGGCGGATGTTTCTGATGCAATTGCAGGTGCTATAACTGCTTGTAATCAGGCAGGAGGCGGGAGAGTAGTTATACCTGAAGGAGAATGGTTGACCGGACCAATCCATCTCAAGAGTAATGTAAACTTGTATTTGGCTGAAGGGGCGGTACTACGTTTTATGGATAATCCTTCTCATTATTTGCCAGCCGTAATGACGTCTTGGGAGGGGATGGAATGTTATAACTATTCACCTTTGATTTATGCTTTTGAATGCAAGAATGTGGCTATTACAGGGACAGGTATGTTAAGTCCGAAGATGAATTGTTGGAAGAAGTGGTTTGCCCGTCCTAAGGCTCACATGGATGCACTTAGAAAGTTGTATACGATGGCGTCCAAAGATGTACCTGTTGAAAAACGACAGATGGCGGTAGGTGAGAACCATCTTCGTCCGCATCTGATACATTTTAATCGTTGTGAGAATGTACTGCTTGATAGTTTTAAGATTCGTGAAAGCCCCTTTTGGACGATTCATATGTATATGTGCAATGGCGGGATAGTACGTAATCTGGATGTTAAAGCGCATGGGCACAATAACGACGGTATTGATTTGGAGATGACTCGTAATTTTTTAGTGGAGGATTGTACCTTTGACCAAGGTGATGATGCGGTGGTGATTAAGGCCGGTCGTAATCGTGACGCCTGGAGATTGAACACTCCGACTGAAAATATTGTAATTCGTAATTGTAATATTCTGGAAGGACATACTTTATTAGGGATTGGCAGTGAGATTTCAGGTGGTATTCGCAATGTGTATATGCATGATTGTAAGGTACCACAATCTGTACGACGACTTTTCTTTGTGAAGACAAATCATAGGCGAGGAGCGTTTGTTGAAAATATTCACATGGAAAATATAAGAACAGGGCATGTGCAACGTGTATTGGAAATAGATACAGATGTACTCTATCAGTGGAGGGAGCTTGTTCCTACTTATGAAGAACGTATTACTCGTATTGATGGCATTTATTTGAAAAATGTGATTTGTGAGTCTGCTGATGCGATATATGAGCTAAAGGGAGATGCAAAATTGCCTGTCAGAAATGTGGTTATAAAAGACGTACATGTGGATAAGGTGAACGATTTTGTGAAAAAAGTCCATAACGTTAAGAACGTAAAGGAGGATAATGTGACATACGGTTCATTGAGGGAATGAATGGCCTATTGTATTATAATGACAGATTTAAAAAATTACACTAACTAACCTTTATTATATATGTTGGTCCCGTCAATACTGTAAAATGTATTGGCGGGATTTTTTTATAATGAATAAAAAAATCGCTGTTAAAAAGTAAGATTTAAACTATATTGAATGAATATTGTCCTGTTTTGACCGATTTGAAGACCTTTGTATAAAAAGAATATCTCATCTTTGCAATGCATTTAGTTTTCAATAGGTAATAGTTTTAGTTTTTAGGTAACACATCGATTGGTTTGCAAATTCGCTGTCGGTCTGAATGGAAACATTGACCGATGGTGGATTTATTTGGAAATAGTATTGTATCATGAAAACAATAGATTAGAAAATGAAGAAACCTTTATTGTATTTGCTTATTTTATTAGTGACTGTTTTCAGCACTTCCTGTTCCCAATCTTCGAAAGAGACATTTGAAATAGGGGACAAGACATTTTTACTTAACGGAAAACCGTTTGTGGTAAAAGCAGCCGAAATTCATTATCCCCGTATACCAAAAGAGTATTGGGAGCATCGTATCAAAATGTGTAAGGCATTAGGTATGAATACCATTTGTCTTTATGTCTTTTGGAATTTTCATGAGCCGGAAGAGGGAAAATATGACTTTACTGGTCAAAAAGATATTGCGGCTTTCTGCCGGCTGGCGCAGGAAAACGGAATGTATGTGATCGTTCGTCCCGGACCGTATGTTTGTGCAGAGTGGGAGATGGGTGGATTGCCTTGGTGGTTGTTGAAAAAGAAGGACATCAAGCTTCGTGAACAGGATCCGTATTATATGGAGCGGGTGAAATTATTCATGAACGAAGTGGGTAAACAGCTTGCTGATCTTCAGATTAGTAAAGGTGGTAATATCATTATGGTACAGGTTGAGAATGAATATGGATCATTCGGAATAGACAAACCATACATTGCCGAAATACGTGATATTGTAAAGCAAGCAGGTTTCACAGGAGTTCCTTTATTCCAATGTGACTGGAATTCGAACTTTGAGAATAATGCATTGGATGATTTGCTTTGGACAATCAACTTTGGTACAGGGGCTAATATTGACGATCAATTTAAGCGTTTGCAAGAACTCCGTCCTGATATTCCGTTGATGTGTAGTGAGTTTTGGTCCGGATGGTTCGATCATTGGGGAGCGAAGCATGAGACACGTAGTGCGGAGGATTTGGTAAAAGGAATGAAAGAAATGCTTGACCGGAATATTTCATTTAGTTTGTATATGACTCATGGAGGTACTAGTTTCGGACATTGGGGAGGAGCAAATTTCCCTAATTTCTCTCCGACGTGTACGTCTTATGATTATGATGCTCCCATCAATGAATCAGGAAAAGTCACTCCCAAATATTTTGAGGTACGCAATTTGTTAAGTAACTATTTACCCGAAGGCGAGTCATTGCCGGAAGTTCCGGATTCTGTTCCGACTATTGCCATTCCGTCATTCAAGTTGGATGAAGTGGCGATACTGTTTGATAATTTGCCGGAGCCAAAGATTAGTGAAAACATTCAGTCAATGGAGGCGTTCGATCAAGGATGGGGAAGTATTCTGTACCGGACTACACTACCGGCATCTAAAGAGGAACAGACTCTGACAATCACAGAGGCTCATGACTGGGCGCAAGTTTTCTTGGATGGCAGGAAGTTAGCTACGTTGAGTCGTTTAAAAGGTGAAGGTACGGTTATTCTTCCTCCAATGAAAGAAGGGGCCCAGCTGGATATTTTGGTAGAAGCAATGGGGCGTATGAATTTTGGTAAAGGCATTTATGATTGGAAGGGTATCACTGAAAAAGTGGAAGTCCAGTCGAATAATGGTGTTATTACTTCATTGAAGAACTGGAAAGTTTATAATATTCCGGTTGATTATGCTTTTGCGCAAAATAAGAAATTTGTAAAACAGGATAATCCCCAGAAATATCCTGCCTACTATCGGGGAACCTTTACGTTGGACAAAACAGGTGATACATTCTTGAATATGACTAACTGGAGTAAAGGTATGGTTTGGGTGAACGGTTATGCTATTGGACGTTACTGGGAAATTGGGCCACAACAAACCTTATATGTGCCGGGATGTTGGTTGAAGAAAGGAGAGAATGAAGTGATTATATTGGATATGGCTGGTTCTGTACAGCCACAGACAGAAGGATTACAACAACCTATTCTTGACAACCTGTGTGTACACGGTGCTGCTTATGCACATCGTAAAGTTGGTGAGAATTTGGATTTAGCAGGAGAAAAACCTGTTTATGAAGGGACTTTTAAATCCGGTAATGGTTGGCAGCATGTGAAATTTGGAAAGGAAGTGGAAACTCGTTTCTTTTGCCTTGAAGCATTGAATGCTTATGATGGAAAAGACTTTGCAGCTATTGCAGAATTAGAATTGTTAGGAGCCGATGGTAAACCTTTGTCACGTCAGCATTGGAAGGTTATTTATGCAGATAGTGAGGAAACTGAAGAGGCAAATAACATTGCAACGAACGTGTTTGACTTACAGGAATCTACTTTCTGGCATACTAGCTACTTTTCAGCTGCTAAACATAAATTTCCACATCAGATTGTGATTAATCTTGGTGAGGATAAGATAGTCACGGGATTTTCTTATTTGCCAAGAGCGGAAGCCGACAAGACGGGAATGATAAAGGATTATCGGGTATATTTGAAGATGACGCCTTTTAAACTTTAAGAAAGGGTAATTATATGTTTGTGATACGTACTTGAGATATTTAAGTCAAAGGTTAATTATTAAGTTTGTTCATTAAGTTATAGGAAAGTAAAAGAATAACTTCCACGTGAGTGAAGGTTTTCTTTTACTTTTCTTTTTTTATAATAGTTGAAATCATAAAGTAGCTTACTTTTGTTCTTTCTCTTATATTATATAATCAAAAATAACTAGTGATGCAAAAAATGAATAAAAATGGATTTAGCCAATGTGCCGGAGCGTACATTGAGCGTTTGCGAAAAGAAGGGCGATATTCTACCGCTCATGTTTATAAGAATGCTCTTTTTTCTTTTAGTAAGTTTTGTGGAACATGGAACATATCGTTCAGGCAAGTCACCCGGGAGTGTTTACGATGCTATGGACAGCATCTTTACGAGTCCGGGTTAAAGCTCAATACAGTTTCTACTTATATGCGTATGTTGCGTAGTATCTATAATCGGGGAGTAGAAGCGGGAAGTGCCCCTTATGTTCCCCGGTTGTTTCATGATGTCTATACAGGCGTGGATATCCGGCAAAAGAAAGCATTGCCTGTGACCGAATTGCACAAACTACTGTATGAAGACCCGAAATCCGAACGTTTGCGTCGTACGCAGACGATTGCAGCTCTGATGTTTCAGTTCTGTGGAATGTCATTCGCGGATTTGGCGCATTTGGAGAAATCGGCTTTAGACCGGAATGTGCTTCAATATAACCGTATCAAGACTAAAACACCTATGAGCCTGGAAATTCTGGAAAGTGCAAAAGAGATGATGAATCAGCTTCGAAGCAATAAACCCGTTCTTCCTGATTGTCCCGACTATTTATTCGATATTCTGCATGGTGATAAGAAGCGGAAAGATGAAAAAGCATATAAAGAATATCAGTCTGCTCTTCGTCGTTTTAATAATTCTTTGAAGGATTTGGCGAGAGTGTTGCGCCTGAATTCGCCCGTCACTTCATATACCTTCCGACATTCTTGGGCCACTACTGCCAAGTATCGCGGAGTTCCGATTGAAATGATTAGTGAATCGCTGGGACACAAATCTATTAAAACCACACAAATATATCTGAAAGGCTTTGGATTAAGAGAACGCACAGAGGTGAATAGAAAGAATTTATCTTACGTTAAAAATTACAATGTAAGTAGGTGATAGATAGACAAAGCTTTAATAATCAGTATTTAAATGTATCCGTTACTTCTTAGGTAACGGAATCAAATATGACGCAAAGATAGACAAAAATATAAATAGCAAACAAATATTCTCCCATTTTTTTTCGTTTTATCTGATGCATACGGCAAAAAAAAATCCGAACATGAAATAATCATATCTTCATGCCCTATGATTTATATGTCCTGTTTTAAAAAGAATTTTCCCCTTCGCTAAAGGCAAAAACTCTTCTACCACTGTAATTGTCGATGTTTTTCTCTGTTCTCATTCCGATTGGTCTTGATTGTGTGTTTTCCGTTACCTAAGAAGTAACAGAATTATATAAGGTAAAAATAGTGGATTAATCAAAAAAGTTTTGAGAATATCTCTATTTAAAAGTATAACATACAAATAAAGATGAAACAAACTAAAGCGGCTTTTAGGAATAAGCCATTTATTTCGTTAAAAGGTAGTATTCTATTTCTGATACTCATTCCGATGAGCGGTCTGGTTCACGCGCAATATTCCATGGGAACAACGGGGCAGTTGATGATACCTACCGCTGAAATGCAGGAGACCGGTACATTTATGGGAGGAGTCAATTTCTTACCCGAGCAAGTTACTCCATCGGTTTTCAGTTTTCCTACCATGAACTATTTTGTAGATATGACTCTTTTCTCTTTTATCGAATTCACTTACCGGATGACATTACTCAAAATGACAACCGGTACAGGCAGAACGGGTTATCATAATCAGGACCGTTCTAATACGATTCGTATTCGTCCGCTAAAAGAAAGTCGCTATTTCCCAGCTGTTGTGATTGGTGGAGATGATCTTTTGACGGAGAAGAAGACTCCGTATTGGGGAGCTTATTATGGTGTGTTGACAAAGACTATCGGATTTCGTTCGGGAGACCAATTGGCTGTAACGGCCGGATGGTATATTCATCAAGGTGATTGTCGTGTATTTAATAAAGGACCTTTCGGAGGTGTCCGCTATACGCCTTCTTTTTGCAAAGAATTGAAGTTGATGGTGGAATATGATACGCGTGGATGGAATATGGGTGCTGCCATGCGCTTTTGGAAGCATTTGTCCGTCAATGTGTTTACTCGCGAATTTACATGTGTTTCCGCCGGTCTGCGGTATGAATGTACATTAATGCATTAAAAGAAGATGAAAAGGATTGTTAGTGTGACCGCTGTTTTTCTCTGTGGTATTTCTTTGTTACAGGCACAGCCAGTTCGTGTGAGTGAGACACTGAAAGAGTTGGATATGGAGAATATTTCAGTTGTGGAGAAAAGTGACACGATAACTGCGGCTTTTGAGACTTCTGCTTATAGAGGTATTTATAATGGAATCGGTATTGCCATACGCCATTTGGTCGCTATACCGGAAATACCGACTTTGCAGCTACTTATATTAGATAATGCCTTACCACAATTATGCATAACCATCCCTGCAGAATTGATTCAAAAATATCAGTCCGGCGAATGTACGTTGGATGAAGTGTATCGTAAGATGGGGATGACTACTTCTACCGAAACTGCTGTGCGTCAGCTGAAAGGTGTAAAACGAAAAGAAAGTTCTTTCAGTAAGGTAGATTTTGTGATATATCCCAACGTGATGTTAGTCAATAATGTAACTTATAAGTTGTATAAGGCGGCACTCGAGTTGCAACCTGCCCTGGAAATGCAATTATGGAAAGGCGCCTCGCTACGGATGCAGGTTTCTTTGCCTATTGTAAGTAATGAAGATGGCAAGTGGAACTGCGTTCGCTTGGGATTCATGGCTTTGCGTCAGGATTTTCGCTTGGCTAATCATTGGAAAGGATACCTCACAGGCGGTAGTTTCTCGAATGACCGTCAAGGGCTTGCTGCAGGTATCGGTTATTTTTCATCAAATGGTCGGTGGACGGTAGAAGGTGGAGGAGGAATAACCGGCTCTGCTCATTTCTACGGTAGCAAATGGAAAATGAGTAAATGGAAAAGAGTCAATGGACAGATTAGTGTAGGATATTATGTGCCGGAAGTGAATACCTTGGTGAAAGTAGAAGGGGCCCGCTTTATTTATGGAGATTATGGAGTACGCGGAACTCTTTCCCGCTATTTCGGTGAATATATTGTAGGAATATATGGTATGTACACAGATGGAGCAACGAATGCAGGGTTTAATTTTTCTATCCCGTTACCGGGAAAGAAACGCAAGCGACATGCGTTACGGGTGATGCTTCCCGAATATTTTGCTTTTCAGTATGATATGCGTAGCGGGAATGAATATGCCCATCGTTCGTTGGGCGAAAGTTATAGTGTTGAACCTAAGTCGGCAGAGAATTCACATTTCTGGCAGCCGGATTATATTCGATATTATTTGATTAAAACGAGTGAGAAGTGAAACATGATTGATATTTTAACTAGTATTTTTAACAAAATTGAAACATTATGAAAAGTGTAAAATGGTTTTATGTGGGTGTCATGGCAATAGCCTTGGGTATGTTAACTTTTGTGACAGTAGCCTGTCACGATGATGATGACGATCCGAAACCGCTAGAAGGGGAAGTAATTGAAACTCCAAAACCGGTAGTGGAGTATTACATTATGGGTACGGTGACTTCCGGAGGAAAAGCAATGAATGGGGTAAAGGTAAAAGTGGGTAGTAAAAATTACACAACCGACTCGAATGGTAAGTTCTCTGTTACAGAAAGTGCTACAGGTACTTATAGTATTGAAGCGTCTTCTAATGGATATCTTTCACAGAAAACGTCAGTTGTCATTGCAGAGAATGCAGAGAATCGTAGTGTGGTAACGGTAGCTCTGGCTCTGACAAAGGAGAGTCGGAAGAAACTGTGTCAGTAACTGCAGAAGAAGAAATTAAAGTAGAGGATAATAGTGAATCTAATACTACCATTGAAGATCCGGGAGAAGTTGCTCCGGAAGCAGTGGTAGAGGATAAACCACTCGTGAAAGTCGAATTGGCAATACCGGCAGGTGCAATTGATACAGAAGCTAGTGCAAGCCTTATTAGTGATGGGAATGTTGGCATTAGTGTAACAACCTTTGTTCCTGCTCCTGCAGAAGTGACTACTGAAGTGAAGGCTGAAGAAGTGAATCAAAATATAGAAAAAAGCATTCCTTTAGCTGCTGCTAAATTTGAACCGTCTGGTTTGAAATTTAAAAATGATGTTACGATTTCTATTCCTAATCCTATCCCTGGAATAACATTTGCTGATGCTGATATGATACTTACTTATCAGAATCCAGATACAGGAGAATGGGGAGATGCAAAAGATAATGATGGAAATGTAATTAAAAATATATCTTCTACTACAGAAAATGGAGCTGTCACTGCATATACAGCCCAAGTCGATCACTTCTCTGCTTATGCAATAGAAAATAAAGTATACAGCAAGATTAGTAATGAAACTGTGACAACTAATATTCTAGGACAAGCTAGTCGTGATAATAGCGAGAATGCTAAAGCAGTGACTGGTATTGAACTGAAATATAAGGAAAAGTCTGGTTGGGACTATGATAAGAATGATGCTGGTCTTGTTGCTGAAGTTAAATCGCAATTAGGAGCTACTACTAGTGAGAGCGATACAAAAACGGTGAATGCAATGGTTGCTTTCATGAAAACTCGTATGTTCTCATTAATGGGATCGGTATCTGGCATTACGGAAACTGAACGTGTTTATAACACTGTAAATGTAAACGGATACACCACTATGAGTTATACTTGCTATGCAAAAGCTCGTACTACCACGTTGACGGCTAATGTAAAGTTTAATGGTCAAAACAAGACGGTTTCGATTACAGCAACTCGTTATACCGGAACGGATCATCAATATAAGACGGTTACTTATAATCCGACACATAGCGGCGGTAAGGGTGGTAGTATTTAAGATGTTTTATAGTAAGGGGCTTGGATTCGTTTGTAGCATTGAATCCCTGCCTTAGCCGATTAGGAAAAAGTACAGAGGTACATCTTTACCTAATCGGGGCCACGCATCAGATTTTATTTTGATGCACATTTCCCTGAATATCAACTGTCTGTGAAGATCGTTGATATGATTTGAAACGATTCATTGAATCGATATGTAATATTTTTAATAAAACCCTTTTGAATATGTTCCTTTTTTAATAAACCCTTTGGGGCATATTCATATAGAGTATAGAGGGAGGAGATCACTGTGAAGCGGTCTCCTCTTTTGCTTTTTGAAAATATTGTATTACGCGAAGTAGTATTGCTAAAATCTGTCTTCCTTGGAGTGTTATTATATTCTTTTTGACTAGATTTGACTAGAAGTAATACCCTAAATTCACAAAACAACTTCCTTTGTCCGTCTGATTGGAATATCCCAACGATATTTCCAATGGTCCGAAGATGCTGTCCATTCCATAACCTGCACTAACACCGAATAATTGCTTGCCTTTCAATATATCGAAGAAATTACTATCCGTTAGCCCGTAGTTACCCGTCAGTGTGAGATAATGAATGGCTCCCATACGTTGTCTGAATTTAATAGACGCGATCATTATGGTGTTATCCATCAATTCCAGATTGGTGACCCCGGCAAACGGTAATTGCTGTGGAATATAGAAACCGGGTACGTCACCGCCAATGGCATTTTGCAGCGGATAAGGAAAATCTCTTCCGATCAGGATACGTCCATAAATGGAAGGAATGACGGAGAAACGGCGGGTCACAGGGATGACACTTGCCCACGAAGCATTCAATGCTGAAAATGGAGCATGGTCGTTGTATTGTGCCATGTTATCCGTATAAAGCGAATAGGCGGCTCTGAAGTCACTTCCTTTAGAAGGGAAGCGTCCTTTATCATAAGTATTATATTGCACTTGGGCAAAATAACTTAGAAAATGTTCCGATTCCACTTTCAGATCGGAGATTTCAGGTTTCTTGAACAGGAAATCTTTATACTTGTAATATTCAAAACGCAGACCGAGTCCGAAGCGGAAATTCTTGTACCATACATCGGAGAAACCGAATTCTGCCAGATGATATTTATACGTTGTATTATAGGCACGCTCACCTTCCTCGTAAATGTTGATATCGTTGTATTGGAACATATACGAGAAGTTGAAATTACGTTGCTGCATGGGTTCCAGCGTATAGTCTATGCGGGCAGCATATCGTTTACCCAATCGACCGGTAAGAGCCAGGCGGGAAGGAATATGAGTTTTGAGGTCTGCCGTTGCATTCACCAGCAAAGACGCGATTTCTTCCGAATCAAAACGGATGCCCAGATTGATTCTTCTTTCATATTTTTCCTGCAACAGGAAGTTGAGGTGATAACCTTCAGGAGTCTCTTTCAACGTATAGCTGGCACTGGAATAGGATTGACTACCACGTAATTGATACAAGGCCTGTTCTATTTGTTGAGTGGTAATGTCACTGTTTTCTTTCAGATTACATTTCTTCATCAGCCATTTTTTATCATCCACCTCTACACCGGAAAATGAGATGTCCGTCACATAAACCGTGCGTGCATTGGAAAGAGAAGAATAAGGGCCATGTTGCTTCGGAGTATAATCTTCGGCTATTCCTATCTTCTTTTTCAAGGCAAGCAACGAATTCCATTGTTCTTTAGCCGCTTCTTCGCCTCTTCGCATCAGAGTGTCGATGGCAGCCGGGGTAAAACTGGCGGATGAATATCCCTCCACATTGACACGGATATAAGTGTCTGTGAGGTCTACATTTTTTTCATGGTTAGACTGGCAGGTGATGTCTACAATCTGTCCCAGAATATCGGGGACGCTGTTGAGCTTGTCAGCCTTCTTCAAAGCATTCTGCACGTCTACTCCGATAATAATATCGGCTCCCATGGCTTTCACAACATCTGCCGGATAGTTGTTTACAATGCCGCCGTCCACTAATACCATGCTGTCTTGCCGTACCGGAGTAAATACACCCGGAATAGCCATGCTGGCACGCATAGCGGTTGAGAGTATTCCGTCATGGAATACAATTTGCTCTCCATTGACAACATTGGCCGCTACACAAGCAAAAGGAATGGGAAGTTTATTAAAGTTGATGGAGTCATGATACCCCACAGTGAGATCTGAAAATAGGTTAGCCAGATTTTGCCCTTTCATGAGTCCTCCGGCAGCAGCATCCTTGGGAGTTTTGGTGAAAGGGATAGAGACTGTATATTTTTCAGACCGCTCACGATCAGTCAATGACATGGCACTTCGTTTGATACGGTCGCTCAACAGGAATGTCCAATCTTGTTTTCGTACCATGCTGTCCAATTGTTCCGTAGTATAACCGATGGCATACAGACCACCTACGATAGCTCCCATACTGGTGCCGGCTATATAGTCAATAGGAATTCCGGCTTCCTCAATTACTTTCAGTGCTTTGATGTGTGCCATTCCTTTGGCACCGCCGCCGCTTAGAACGACACCTACCTTTTTCCTTTGCTCTTGAGAATGCAAAGAAAAAGGCAATAAGATGCCAATTGATAAAACTAATGTTGAAAAGATTTGTTTTTTCATTAGGATGTGGTCTAGTGTTGATGTTTAATATAATACAAATGTAGAGCATAATTTGTTTAGTTGTTGAAATGGGAACTAAAAAAAATGTTCCAAAAGTCGGAAATGTGGATAATTTCTACACAATACGGTGGATTTCCACACTTTCCACAAAAAGAGGAAAAAATGTAATGCTTTGATTGTAAGCGAATAATGTGTGTAGCGCATTTTTGGTATATGAATTGCATAATAGAGTATAGAACAAACATAAGTTAAATTAAATAATAAGATTCGATATGAGATTATTCTTTTCGAAACATGAGTTGAAACTGAGG